>CENS01000316.1_pt1 | contig 14661 bp, 17 predicted proteins | sample 530201 | NCBI WGS metagenome assembly CENS01 (sample SAMEA2619747, study PRJEB7988) | marine metagenome | biome: marine biome (ENVO:00000447); feature: surface water layer (ENVO:00002042); material: "saline water (ENVO:00002010), including plankton (ENVO:xxxxxxxx)" | depth 5 m | reverse complement strand
TTTTATATAGGTATATTCAATTCTTTTCTAACCTAATAAGCTAAATGATAGAACAATTAAAGAGAAAGCAGATCCCTCAAGCAAAGAAGTATGAAGTAGATGAATGCGGCTTCGTATATCGGGACGATAAGAAATTATCTCAGAAGTATAAGAGTGGTAAGTGGTATGTCCAATTAAGAGGTAATGATGGGCGTAACTACACTTTAGACACTAACAAGTTAGTTAACCACGTTTTTGGAGATGATCTAAAGTTGAGTAGAGATGACATACTTCATTCGCTTAAAGCGAGAACTATTGAAGACTTCCCCCGATACGCTATCACTAGTTTTGGAGCGGTTTACTGTATAGACCCTCCACGCAGAGGATCAAAAGCAGGTGAGAGATACCTATTACGTGATAAGCTTCACAACGGAAAACGATACGTTACGTTGTACCATGTAGACGGGCGACGGAGGTGTAGGCAGGTTGATAAACTCGTCCAAGACGCTTGGGGATATTAAAGGGTTGTTTTTCAGGTAAAAAGATTTAATTTAATAAGGATGTACGAAGCTACTGCAAGTTTAAACGCCTTGGAAGAATTAGGCAGTCTTGATAAAAAAGGCAAACCCGTTAAGACAAGATTAAAAGACGTTAAGAGCGCACTTAATATTTTCGAGAACTTACGTCGTGCCGACGAAGGTTCATCTGTAAACAGAGCACGAATCGATGCGATGTTTGATGGGGCTAATCCTTATAATCAAAATGCCCTTTCGTCTAGTGGTCAGGGTTTAAAAACAAATCTAAACTTTGGGGAAGCTCAAAGGCTTTTAGATATTTCTCTATCTGCTTATGTAGACTTATACTCTTCTTTAGAAAAACTAGTAGAGGTTAAATCCAATCAAGGTAATACAACTGAAGTTGGGCAGTTAGAAGATATCGTATCTGAGGAACTTACTCAGTTACTTCGTTGTTGGCCTGAGTTCCATTCACTGTACTTACGACTTTGTACCACGTTCATTAAACACGGAGTAGCTGTATCTTACTTTGATACGCCTGACGATTGGAAATTTAGAGTGGGCGGTTTTGCGGATATACTAATGCCTCGCCAAACACCAGCGTCTGAAAGCATGATTGACATTGCTGTAGGCCGTAGGGAGTACCATTTACATGAGTTATTCTCTTTTATTAAAAATGAAAAAGCCGCTGCCAATGTTGGGTGGAGTGTTGAAGAAGTAAAACGTGTCATCTTAAAAAACGCAAAGACCACAGGAAGATCACGTAACACTACTTACAGTGATTGGGAGACTCTTCAACAGGAGTTAAAAAACAATGATTTATATGAGGGGCATAATAACCCTACAGTTTCCGTCCTTCATTTTTGGGTTCGTGAGATGGACGGTTCGGTCTCTCACTACATATGCAGTGAAAAAGACTCTAAAGATTTCTTATATAAGAAGGTCTCCAGATATGAGAGACCAGACCACGCCTATGTAATGTTTACATATGGAGTGGGTTCGAATGGTACTTACCATTCAATTCGGGGCTTGGGCCACCGCATCTTTAACCATATACAAACGAGCAATCGTTTAAGGTGTCAGATGGTCGATGGTGCAATGTTAGGGTCAGCAGTAATGATCCAACCTGAGAACCAGAGGGCGCTAGACGAATTAGGGTTCACCTACTACGGAGCATATGCTGTACTCTCCCCGAATGTTAATATAATTGAAAAAGCAGTCCCGAACTTAAGCACTGCAGTTAAGCCAGCATTAGAAGATATATCTAATCAACTAGCACTTAACACCGATACTGTAAGCACGTATGGGCCACAACAAAGTTCGCCTTACCGTAATCAAATGCAGGTAGTGGCTGATATGGATGTGAGCACTCGTTTATCGGGAGCGTCTTTGAATTTATTCTACGCCTCTTGGAACCGCTTACTTCGAGAAGTTGTAAGACGAGTAGTGACTAGTAAAAAGTCTGACCCGATGTTGAAAGACTTCTATGAACGATGTGCAATGAGAGGTGTACCTGAAACATTCATCCGTTCACTTGATACGATGAGAACCAAAGCTGTTAGGTCTATTGGTAATGGTTCTTATGCAAATAGATTGGTAGCTCTTAAAGAATTGCAAGCTATCAGTGGATCGTTTGATGATGTGGGTCGTAAGAACCTTACTCGTGACATTGTATCAACTCGTGTTGGGCATGATTTAGCTGACAGGTATACACCGCAGCAGATGGAGCCGAGACCTACGATAGATACTAAGATTGCATTCCTTGAGAATCAGGAGTTAATGAGCGGTGAGTCAGTGCCAGTTGTTGATGCAGAAATGCACACTGCACATTTGACGGTGCACCTTCCTGAGTTGAACAAGTTGATAGAGGAGTTGAATCAAGGAGTAGCTGATCCAGTTCCATCACTTCCTGCTTTACAAGCGTTCTACCAGCATATATCAGAGACTGTACAGGCTGTTGCCGCTGATCCATCTGCACAAGGTATGGTGAGCAGTGCAAAACAGATATTGAACTTTGCAGAAGAAATGATTAACAACACATCTAAGAAAGTGCAGAAGATGCAGCGTGATCAAATGGCCCAACAAGGTGGTCAAGAGTCTGGAGAGCAGACTATATCTATGAAGATGCAGGAGCACGAGATGAAACTTCAGATGGCTAGGCAGAAAGCAGAACTAGACATGGAGTTAAAACAAGCTAAGTTCAAGCAAGAGCAAGCTATAGAAGATGCAAAAACAGTAGCAAAGCTCCGTGAAAACTAAGTTAAATGCCAAGAAAACAATATATTCCTATCCCCGTCGATAGGTTTCGAAAAGATGTCAAAAGAGTCACTACATTGCGAAAGCTCGTGGAAGATCCGATACTTGAAGAAGCAGCAGCGACTCTTAAAGAGTCGGCAGCGCCAACTTACGGTAGCGTTACCACCGATGGAGCCGTCAACGGAACACGACTTGCCTACTACGCTGGCTATTGTGATGCTTTTAGAGATTTACATAAACTAACCAAAGTAGAACCAGATAAACCAAATAGACCTGAAGAATGGACGCACATACAGCCGTAGCCGAAGCACCTACCCAAGAATCCCCTGAGAACGCTATTGAAGAGATTCCTGCAATGGAACAGCCAGCGGAGTCTGCAAGCTTCACAGATGCCCTTGAAGCGGCTCTAAGCAGCCTTAACGAAGAGCCCAAGGAAGAAAGCAATCCAGAACCTGAAGCTGCTCCAGAACCTGAAGCTGCTCCAGAAACCACAGAATCTTCTGAAGAGACTACTGAACAAGAATCTACCGAGAACACAGAGTCTAATGAGCCTCTTGATGATTTAACAGAAGACGTAGGAGATAACTGGACACCTAAAGCGGCAAGTAGATTTAAAAAACTTAAGGAAGAGTTAAAGAGTAATCAGTCAGAGACAGACCAACTTAGACAACAACTTGAGGAACAAGACCTAAAAATTAAAGAGATGTCAGGTCTTGTTGAAAACAGAGACATTGACCAGTTGCAAGACAGAGTAGCTACTTATGAACAAGAAAAAGTAATAAGTGATCTTGAGAATACTCAAGCCTATGCGGAAGCAGTTACTGAGCCTTTACAAAAAATAATGAATCAAGCGTCAGAAATTGCTGACAAGTATGATATTGATCCTGATGCTTTGATTGATGCCCTCGCTTTAGACGAAGCGGATCAACAAGACGAAGCGTTAGTTAAATTATTGCCTAATGCTTCTGACAGGGATAAAGCTCGCATATACAACATTATAGATCAGATAGACCCTGTTCTCGAAAGGCGTAACAATTTAATGCAGAACGCTGAAGAAGCTCTTGAAGAAGCAAAAGATATCGAAGAGCAGCAGCGTAATATGGAAGCTGCTGAAGATGCCCGTATAAGAAACGTAGTAACTAAAAACGTCTCTGAGAGAGTTACTGAAAAGTTACCTTTCCTTAGTGGTGTTGAAGGTTTCGATATGGGGTCTATACAGGAAAGTGTTTCCGAATTAAACCCTGAGACACTACATCCTGTGGATTTCGCTTACAATGCAGTAGCCTCTAAAATACTTCCTATAGTAATTAAAGAATACATGCAAGCTCGCAAAGAAGCAGAGTCACTTACAGACCAGCTATCTACGTATGAGGATGCAGAGCCTACAATGTCTGGAACTCCTAAAGGAGATTCTACTAAACGAGTTAGCTCTGAGTTAGGATTTGCCGAAGCTATTGAAGCAGCGTTAGGGAGTTAAACTAACGTAACTATATCGTAACAGCAACAAACCAGAAAAAAATTAAGTTTGTGTTATTGTGAAGGGTGTACTTCCCTGAACATGAACCAGACCGACCTCACTTATTGGAAATAATAGCAGTGGTAGTGTCGATCACATTATTACTCTTCCTTTTTTGTTAATTAATTTTTAAGGACGCTATTGAACATGATAATAAAGTTTTAGTGTCCATTAACTACTTATCCTTCATTCTTTTCTCGACCGCATCCATAAAAGAAATAACAACGGCTGTGCCTTTTTCGCCTTTTGGTTTTTCTTCTTTAGACTTAGCAGCTTTCTTCTGAGCCTCTTCACTTAGATCATCAAAGTGAAAAAGTTTCTCACTAGACTTATTGTGTGTTTTACCTGTATGGACTTCTCCGTTAGGCATCTTATGTGATTCTCCTTTATAGAGAGTTCCGTCTTTTAGATAGTGTGCAACACCTTTCATTTTTTGTTCTTTCTTTTATATTTAAATTGCCCAGTAGCTCTGGTGGCTCTTAGGAAAGCTTTTCGTTCTGCTTCAGTATATTTAGCTCTCTGCTCTCCTTTAGAAGTAGCTTTTCTTTTTCTACGTGTACCCGCTGCGTATTTAGCTGATGATAAAGACTTTATAGCTCTTTCAGGTAAGTAACGCTCGCCTGTTTCAGCAGAAGGTTTACCAGATCGAGTTCTCCATTTCTGATCTGTCCATTTCTTTAATGATTGCTGTGATTTCTTTAAAGACATTAGGTATAACCTCCACCACGTTTTTTATATTCAGAAGCTAGTAGCTGTGCTTTTCTAGCTGACCACTGCCCAGACCTACCTCCTTTTGAGCCACGCATAATTTTTCTAAAAAGATTCTTACGCATGGTTGGCTTGGTGTAATTACCAGCTTCGTTTACCTTAGATTTCTTTTTACGGTTGTTAGTATAAGTTTTTTTCATTACCAAAGTTTTCTACATGCCCAATAACGAGCGGTTGTTTTGTCTTTTGCAGTAGCGCAGTTGTGTCTTGCTCTAAAGTTTTTACGTCTTTTAGGGTTCTTATGTTGCCTAAAATCTTGATAGTCCCTGTGCCCAAACCCTACCTTTTTAATTTTATCTCCTTGTTTTCCTAGTACGACAAATTTCTTTTTACTACCAGCAGGAGCTTTCTTAGGTTTATTAAACCCTGCAAATATCTCTCCGTGATACTTAATTTTCCCTGATGGAAGTCTTGTAAATCTACCTTTTGCCATTTGTTAAATTATTTTCTGGTGTTTATATGATTCGTGTGCATATTAAATACATGAAACTTAAACAGTTACTTTGTGCCATAACTTTAGCGGTTGCCGCTTTTTGTAATATATCATGCGAAACTACAGATGCAAAGGTAGGACTTCCTATTCCGTTTACAGATCCTGCTACTAGAGTAGCTGTTGATATTAAAGCGGCTGTGCTTCCGCCTAGGTTTTGTGTAGGGCTAGATATCCTACAAGACTAAGGGGTTGATTTATAAAAGGCTTAGTGTATTTTTATACAAACAATACATATCATGGCATATAAATTTAAACTCAAAGCCCGTCCAAAAAGCAGAAGACCACGTTTCGGTGGTTCAGGTAGTCCTTCTAAAAGAACTAGAGGAGGCTCAATGAGTCGTCTTAAAAGAAAAAAAGAAGAAGATGCTGCTAAGAAAAAAACGAAAGAAGCTGTCGATAAAAAACTGACAGACAAATCTGAAAATAATAAGAAGCAGCCTTGGCATCATTCTAATGCTGATGGGACTCCTGAAAAGAAAGCAGCTCAAAAAGCCGCTGAGAATAAGAAGCAGGTTTGGCATCATTCTAATACTGCAGGGACTCCTGAAGTAGCCGCCAAGAAAAAAGCCGCCAAGAAAAGAGCACAAGAAAAAGTAGCTCGTACCGTAGGTACTGTCGCAAGAACTTTTTTTGGTGGTAAAAAGACATCTAAATAATTCTCTTATTGACTTAACAAGAGAATAGATTTAATTTTACCTATCGCATTCAGATAGGTTGCTCTAGCCATATAATTAGTTCAGTCTGGCTGTGATCAGAGCTGCGTCTCTTAGACATAAATCTTGTAGGTTGCTCTAGCCTTATAATTAGTTCTACATAATCAAGATTTGTATAAAACAATTAACTAGATCGCTTACCCGCCTGAAAGGGAAGTGGTCTGCACTAATATACAACTTAACTAATTATTTAATAAAATGTCTACATTCACACAATCGGATGGTGCGACTAACATCGACAACATCCTTACACAAGAGGCGAACCGTATCGGAGCCGATATACACAGAAACACTGTGCATACATCTCCGTGGATTGACCTCGTTAAAAAATCTACATTCCCTGATCAGATGGGTTATCAACTCACTACGTTGATTTATTCTTCTGCACTCCCAACGACTGACGCTGCAGGTGGAACACTTGCTGGTTCAGCTATATGGGGGAACATGGGAGCCATTAACGGTGATGCTAACGTATTCGGAACTGCTGCTGTTGATCAGCCTTTGAAGGATGCCGCTGAGTCAACTGTTGGCCCTAATGAGTCAGATAAAGGAAATATTAACTTCGGTAAAGAGCTTAAGAAATACAACTTGAAACGTGCTGTGATTGAATCACCACGCATCAATGTTGAAGATCTTCGTTTTGCGGCTCATCGTGCTGATCAGCTTCGTGCTATTCTTGACCTGATGACTGAATCAACCCGTTACACATGGGAAGAGCGTTATCGTGATGAGTTTGATTCTCTTGCTGACAACCACGTTGCATGTAAGTCTGCTACATCAGTTTCTAAATTAGAAACTGGTAAAGAAGGAACAACAACTGCAGCTACACTCCACGCAGGTGGTGATGCAGATGCAGCAAGTGATGGTTACGATGCTGCTCAATCAGACACTAAACTGCCAGAAGCTAATATATCTAATGCTCTTATGGATGATATCTACTTTAGATTAGTCCGTGCTGGTGCAGGTGGAAATGCTTATGGCCGTGAAAATGGAAGACCTGTATTTGGTTTTGTATGTTCATCCGAAGTATCACGCCAGCTTCAGATTGAGTCTGAGTTCAGAGATGATATCAGATACAACCAATCAAGAGTCAGTGAGCTTGTTGCTCCATTAGGGGTTGAGAAATCATTCCGTGGTTACTACCACTTAGTTGATGATCTCGCACCTAGGTTTGACATTGGTTCTGATGATAAGCTTGATAGAATACTACCATACTCAGTGAGTGGTGGAATTATTTCACCTAACGCTGCTTATGAGTCAGCTCCAGTTGAGATGGCATATATCATTCACCCAGAGGTATTTGAGTCACAGATTCCAAATCCGTTGAGTGGTGCTAATGGTCTTACATTTGACCCTGTTAACTACAAAGGTGACTTCAAATGGACTAACATTCCTGATGCTTCTCTTAACCCAGACGGTACAATCGGATTCTTCCGTGGTATCCTTGCTTCTGCTTCTAAGCCGATCAAGACTAAGTTTGGTTATGCGATTGCTATCGCAAGACAGTCAACTACTGCAGCTAAAGGACTCTAATTAATTAGAGATACCAATCACAAGATTCCCCGATCCTCTTGACAAAGAGAGGGGATCGGGGATCTTTATTTAACAACACAAATATTATGCCAAAAGTAGGAGACAAAGAATACGATTACGACGAAGAAGGTATGGAAGAAGCAAAAGCAGAAGCCGCTGATTCAGGCCAAGATGTTCAAATGGCTGACGACTCTTTTGTTGTCGCTATTGAAAAAGCTATGGAAGCCCCTAAAGAGGAACCTAAAGAAGAATCTGAAGGAGAGCCTAAAGAAGAATCTGAAGGAGAATCTAAAGAGAAATCTGAAGGAGAGCCTAAAGAGGAATCTAAAGCAGCAGATTTATTCATGGAAGTCTTTGGAGAAGAATACGATCCAGAGGACGAAGAGCATCAAGAGCACATGGAATCAATTAGCGAGTTAATGGAAGCCAATCCTGAAGCATCATCTTCAGAGTTAGTAACTATGTATATTCGTGGTAACGTAGTTCTTGCTGACTAGAAAATAGTGCATGGCTCAAACCTTAACAAATTTAAGCCTAGAACAAACCATATCAGCTACTGTTGATACAGGTGTTGATACGGGTATAACTACTACACTTAACGTAGGGGGTACTAACACTATCCCAATAACTACAACGGATGCGGATGTTATTTATAGTTTTAAAGTAACTTTTGATAGTAGCGACGATGTAGTTACTTGGACGTTAAGTAGTGGTGCTGTAACACAAACAACAGGCTCAGGTGCTGCTATTAAAGGAGCAGGTAGTACTACTTTTGACGTAGCTGGAGATGCTCTTCCTAGTATGGTTAAAGTTGCGGCTATTTACTACGAAGTACCTGCTGCTAATTCTAATTTTGTAAGAGCTAATTCATCTACTGACGAATTAGGAGATATAAAGTTTGCAGGAGGAGCAGGTCGGTCTGCACTACTAATACCTAAAAACTATACAGTAGGTAGTAACAATGTTGCGTTCTCATGTGGAGGAGCCGCAACAATAACTGTTGTGTGTCTAGCTAAAGATAACTAAGATGGCAGTTTCCTCTAACAGACGACAACGGGTAATTCAATTTGCGACTCCCAAAGTTGCCGATCTTGTAGTAGTAGAGGTAGTTGATGTTAGTAAAGGAGTAAGCTCTGCTGATGCTGCAGATAACACGGCATACGGCACAGCTCATCCAGACACTAGCAAGTTCCCTAACTTTAAATTAGCTCTTATTAAGAATGCTGATGACAAACAAGGGCAGTTTCAATACTGGTATTATGTTAAGGATAGAGCTAACCAAGATGATTATAATTGGGAATACCAAGCCGCAGGTGGTTCAAGTCCTTTATATGACACAGTAGTTCGTACTTATGTTCTTTTAAGAAGTACGTATGACGAGAGCACCCCCGCTTTAAATTCGTATTTACCTACAGTTACTGCAGATCCTTTTACTGATGCAGGAGCACCTAATGTTGGTTTTGATACTGAGTACGTTCTTTTCGACAAAAGGCAAGTACGTTCAGGAGACGAGTCTTTAGATTCTTTATATGTTACGGAGCAGAGGGTTTATGTTAAGAAAGTTCCTATAAGGAGAATTGATATTGATAGAGAGTTTGATGTACCGTTAAGAACTAAAGAAACAATTTTTTATAAGAGTGAAGTACCGTCTAAGACAGTATTATTCGGGACTACTGACACTACCGTTGCAGAGACTAACAGTTTAACAACAGCAGCTACGTTTGCTGCTGGGGAAACTGCAGTGGTTACTAACACTGTACCAAATCCTGATTTAGCTGGAGTGCCATTTTGGGGTACTTCGGCATTCCCTGTATCAACAGGTACATCTAATAAGTTTGGTATACTTTGCTCTGGTAGACAATTAACTGATAACTGGTATGCCTTGAGGGAAGAAGAGGTTATTAAAACAGATTCTGCTGGACTTGTTAAAAGTTATGATACCTATCAATCATACTACTGGCCTCCTGTTCTTGCTTTTATGAAGACAGAAAACTGGAAGTTAAGAGACGGAGGACAAGACCCGTCTATTTATCCAGTCTATAAAAGAAGTGGATATAGAGGGCCTACTAAAATTTTAATTCAGTTATACTGGAAGGAAATTCCTTGGACTAACTCTGAACTAACAACAATAGTGCCGATGTTTCCAGAGCCTTTAGTATTTAATACTCCGTTAGGGAGTGTTACTGTTCCTGAATGTTTACATGAGAGAATAATACTAAAAGCTACTACAGGCACTAACCACAATAAGTATGACTATATAGGAACTACGTGGGATTTCTTAGCTACAAATTATACTGATTGGGAGGACAATCTTGTTATTTCAGACTCACAAAAACCATTTAGAGGTGGCTATCTTAGAGAAAAAGTAACTGCGAAAAGACCAACTGCAACTGCGTAATATGGAGAGAGTACCAGACTCTACTGAATCAACTGCCGCCTTTCCTAGAGGGGAAAGAAAAACTATGCCTAATACTTCAGGGCAGACTGAAGATGTCAGTTCTTTTGGAGAAGTACCTTCTCCTGATTACGGGCCCACTCCATCTATATCAACGCTATCTTCTTTTTCGCCCCCTACTAGCTCTAACGTACACCCATTTAAATTAGAAAGATTTGAGGACACTAAAGGAAACACTAGGACTAGAATTTATTTAGGGAGGCTTCGTTATTTAATAAATAACTTTAATGTTGTTATCCAAGCAGACACAACAGGAACAACGTCCTACGGCACTATACCTACAAGTGGAGCTACTGAAACAAGTTCAGAGGCGGGTAATAATTTAACATTGTCTGATGTGGTATTACCACAGCATCAGCATGACGTGACTTCAGGAGATGTAATAATCCCTGATCACAAACATAGTGTAGGCACTGGTGATTTAACTGCTAATCCTGCAAGCCCTGTTACTCAAGGTACGACAACTAACGGCACTGCACATACTCATGGTGCAGGTGATTATGAAATGCCTGATCACTCACATGATCAGGGAGGTACAGCAGTAGCAAATTCTAGCCCTGTTACTGTTAATACAGGTAGTGGTACTGCACATACTCATGGTGCAGGTGATTATGAAATGCCTGATCACTCACATGACCAAGGTGGTACAGCAGCAGCAAATTCTAGCCCTGTTACTGTAAATACAGGTAGTGGTACTGCACATACACATGGCGCAGGTGATTATGAAATGCCTGACCACTCACATGACCAAGGAGGTACAGCAGTAGCAGGTAATACTTCAGGAAATACAGGTAGTGGCACTGCACATACTCATGGTGTAGGTGATTATGAAATGCCTGATCACTCACATGACCAAGGCGGTACAGCAGCAGCAAAGTCAGGCAATGCCATAACAAGAGGAGATACAGAAGCTGGTGGCACACACACTCACGATGTTAGTGGGCTATCTGTCTCAATGGGTGATCATTATCATACTAGTGGTGGTACAGTTTTAGGTGGCGACGAGCAACTAAAGTTCAAAGACCACACACATGATGCAGGTGATTTCTTAATGCCTGATCACTCACATGATCAAGGTGGGTCTGCAGTAGCAGGTAGTACTTCAGGAAATACAGGTAGTGGTACTGCACATACACATGATGTAGGTGATTATGAAATGCCTGATCACTCACATGACCAAGGTGGGTCTGCAGTAGCAGGTAGTACTTCAGGAAATACAGGTAGTGGTACTGCGCACACTCACTCCACTTCTGGATTATCTGCCCCAATGGGAGATCATTACCATACTAGTGGGGGTACAGGTACAGGAGATAGCCAACAACTAAAGTTTAAACAACACACACACGATGTTGGCGATTATAAAATGCCTGACCACACCCATGTTCAAGGAGGCACAGCAGCAGCAAGAACAGGTGGCACAGGTGATGCAATAACAACAGGTACTACGATTCAAACTAGTAATACTGAGCACACTCACTCCACTTCTGGAATGTCTGCCCCAATGGGAGATCATTACCATACTAGTGGAGGTACAGGTACAGGTAGCGGCCAACAACTAAAGTTCCAAGACCACACACACTCGTTACCTGCCGCAACAGGAGGGCCTGTAACTGGATCTGGGAGTTCGAGTGGAGGGGATTTTTACCCTCTTATAGATACTGACCACACTCACTCTATTGGAGGAAACACAGGGGACGTAGTTAATTTTAACAGCAGCCCACCATCAGTAGAAAACATACTAGGAAATACGGGAGGAATAGGTCATTCACCTCCATCTCAAAGTCTTTCAGGTGCGTTAGGCAATGAATCTGCACACTCACACGACTATAACAAAGACGACCACTCACATAGTGTCACAGGGTTTACAGGTAATGTAAATTCAGGTTCTGCTGAAAGCATAACAGGAACTTCAGGCAATGTAACTGATTATGATACTTCAGGTGAACACGAAAACATAATAGGAAATACGGGTGGTATACCTCATACACTCCCCTCTCAAGGAGTTACAGGCACATTAGCCAGTGAATCTTCTCATACACATACATATGTTAAAGATGACCATACTCATACATTAACAGGACAGACAGGTAGTGTAGATAGTTCTGATTCAAAAGACATAACATGAACTTCAGCTAGTGAATCTTCTCATACGCATACGTACGTTAAAGATGACCATACTCATACATTAACAGGTCAGACAGGTAGTGTAGAAAGTTCTGATTCGAAAGCTATAACAGGAACTTCAGGTAATGTCACTAATTTTGGAGCTTCAGGTGACCCTGAGCATATAACAGGAAATACAGGCGGGTTAGGACATACAGCTCCATCTCAAAGTCTTTCAGGCACATTAGGTAGTGAATCTACTCATGTACATCAGTACAAAAAAGATGATCATACCCATACATTAACAGGTCAGACAGGTAGTGTAGATAGTTCTGATTCAAAAGACATAACAGGAACTTCAGCTAGTGAATCTTCTCATACGCATACATATGTTAAAGATGATCACTCGCACAATTTAACAGGTCAGACAGGTAGTGTAGATAGTTCTGATTCAAAAGATATAACAGGAACTTCAGGGGCTGCTTCATCTCACACACATCAATTTGATCAAGATAATCATTCTCACCCTATATCTGGTGAAACTAATTCAGTCAAAGATTACTCAACAGAAGCTAATCAAAAAGTAACAGGCACAACAGGAAATGTAAGAGATGGGTCGTCTTCAACTTTACCTAATATATCAATATCAGCTTCAGGCACTTCAGTATCTCACCCTCACAAATTACCTGATTTAGTTAACAGTGATAGTGCAGCAGATAGATTTGTATGTGTAAAAAATCAAGATCAAGGAGCTGGATTTATCAATGAAATTGAACCTACAGGTTTTACAGCTTTAAAAGACTCTAACGATAAAGATACCGTAGTTAAAGCTAAGACAATGTCTATAGCTGAAACTCATGGTTCATTCTTTTTAAAGTGGTCAATTACACTACCTACGGAGAGTGCTTCAGGAGCTACGATAGCCGCTGATGCAATTAGCATTCATAGAGATGCTGACCCAACTAAAACAGCAGAGCAGTTGCAAAACGACTTTGGGAAGATGTCATCTTTAGTAGCAGATAGTGAAAACGCTACTATGTCCACTTTTAAAAGAGGTTCACACTCAGAAGATGACAGAACATCTACTTATTATGTAAAACTAGGTGTTTCTTATGATCCTAGTGCCGCTGGGGTAAATTCAAAAACCATTGAGCAAATAACATATGAGAACGTATATTGGTCTCCTTTGTTTATATCTAGTATTACATAGCACATCTGCTTAGGTAGTTGAATTAGCTTAAAATCCCTTTATATTTAAGGTATCGTGCCAGCTAAAACTACAGAACAGCTATTTGCTACCCATTCCCAATACTTAGACGCTTCATTTTCCCATCAAGAAGATTTCCGTAACGCTTTAAATGAGGTTATGCCTCGTATATATAAGATGGGGTTTTGGAGAGAAATGCTTGTAGAACATACACAGGACGCTTCTGCTGGCTACATATCACTCCCTCAAGACACGGATTCAATAGTAGCGGGGATTTTAGATAATAACCCCATACCTACTAGGTCTTTATGGCATGACTATAAATTGTTTGGGACAAATAAAGATGATACAACAAATATACATGCTTTTATTGACGATGGGTATTCTCCTGTTTATAGAGATCTTGTAGTAGGTAACAAGTATAAAATCCAGTACCATACATTAAAAGGCCTTAATTTTAATACAGAGCCTAGTGGTGGAACTGTTGTAGTTAAATATAGAAAACATGAAGACGGTACAGGTACTGGATCAACTGCTTTAATTGCTGATCAAACAAAATTAGAAGGAGTTTCTTATAATGAAGCTACTAAAACATTTGCAGGAGCTTCTCAATCAACTTCTGTAGATATGATTATAAACCAAGATGTGACTGATATTTTATCTATCACTTGGCTTGGTGTTGAAGAAGATCATCCTGTTCAGATAACAGCTAAATATAATGGTGTTGCAGGAGGTTCAACTTCTACTGACTCGACTAAAGATTTACTTTTGTCTGAAATAAACTCTACTAATGGAGTCTCAAGGTATAGAAGATTTAGAGTTGGCGGCACTGACTCTACTTCAGTAGCTCATATGCTTTTAAAACGTAAGTGGGTAGATGTAGATACTGCTTCTGATTTAGTATACATGCCAGCTAACGCTGTTTTAAAGCATGCTCTATTAGGTAAACTTAGTGAAGATAATGCTGATATTCAAAGAGCTCAATATCATTGGGCAACTGTAGCTAAACTTTTAGAAACAGATACCGATTCATATAGAGGAGCCGCTAAACCAACTTTACATATTGCTCCTGACGGTGTTGGTGGAGGTATGTCAGGAATGTATTAAACAATTTAACAAACAA
>CENS01026113.1_pt1 | contig 14719 bp, 28 predicted proteins | sample 530201 | NCBI WGS metagenome assembly CENS01 (sample SAMEA2619747, study PRJEB7988) | marine metagenome | biome: marine biome (ENVO:00000447); feature: surface water layer (ENVO:00002042); material: "saline water (ENVO:00002010), including plankton (ENVO:xxxxxxxx)" | depth 5 m | reverse complement strand
TACAAGGATTAGCTTTATCTAAAAGTGATATTACAGAAGTAAAGAAATTTCAGTCTGCGATTGATGTGCATCCAGAAATGAAAAAAGATTTTAATCAATGGTATGAAGGGTTTACTTTAAATAATAGTAAAGATTATATAGCTAAAGATGCTACCACATTAGATATTAATGGTATACGTATGGTAAATAGATACCTAGAATCCATAAATACAAATAAAGAATTAGATTTTAAATTAAGTACTTGGTACGTACACCCTAAAACTATAAATGAAAAAATGGTAGCAAAAGGCATGTTTAATAGTTACCATACAATTCTTAATGCTCCAGTACAAACCAGTAAAGGTATTGTTAAAAGGAATGTTAAAGTAGCAGTTTCTCCTGTTGGTAAAATTGCTAATGCTGCTAAAAAAAGTGAAGCAGGATCAGAACGATATAAAAATACTTCTCATGTAGAACGTGCTAAGTTAGAACAAATACATAGTCAGTTGTCTATAGCAGAACAAAAGTTGTATATGGAAAATATATTTAAACTCAGAGAAGGTGAAATAACATTAGAAAAACTTGATCCTAAAATAGACAGAGCAAAGTTTGAAAAGTTTAATAATGAAATTACAGATTTATGGATTAGACAAGAAAATCAATGGATTACTACAAAAAGTAATGGCAAAAGATTTGATTGGTCTAGTATAGATAAAGATTTTAAGTATGGAGCTGTTAACAAATATATTAAATACGATCGTAATGGTAAATTTGATTTTAAAACATTTGAACGTGAAGTTATAGACGCTCGTGAGCAAACTAAAAATATAATTAAAGATGTTGGTATAGAAGGAGTCTTACGGTATCGTTATGAATATAAGTTAGAAAAAGCATTGAAGCATGATAAACCAAAAGATGCAAAAGCGTATCGTGAAACATACAGAGCTGATAACGAGTTTGACATGTTTGTACCACGTAAATACGAAACGTTTATGCATCACTCTTTTAAAAATTCTAACGAAAAGTTATTGTTAGAACAAATAAAATGGCTAGCAGAGCAAAAGAAAATACTACCTGAAGCAGAGTATTTAAGATTAGCAAGACGTATGGAGCAGAATAATCCATTTTTTAATTTAAATGATGTAATAGATATAGCATCTTCTACTCCTATGAAAGGAGAATCTAATCTTGGTATAAATAAAATGTTTGAAAGTCCTTTTCTTGCACAAGGTAGTTCTCCTTATAAACGTAGCTTTGATTCTATTATAGATTATCAAAATAATTTAATCTCTGGATACTTTAAAAATATTTTAAAACTTAAAGCTCAAAATGAAATTGATTTATTAGTAAATAATTTTAAATACGAACCAAGTACAAGAGAAAAAAAGTATTTTGAAAGTTTGTATAAAGGTAAAGCTGGTGCTATACCTGAAAGTTTACGTTATAAAGATTATAAAGATGTATGGGCAGATTATGTAAGGCTATATGCTAGAGATGCATTGGGTTTTCAATCTTTTTATAGTCAAAAAATGTTAACTCCTCAAGGAAAACAATTATTACATCTCAATAAAAAGAATATGCATTATGTTACTTCAGATGCTGTAATGATAAAGCAATTAGAAAAGTTATATCAGAAAAAATTAGGGAAAGGAAAAACAATTTCTTTCTTTAACAATCAAGCTGTTCCTAAAGATGGACAAGCTAGAAAAGAGTATTTTAGTAGAAAGATTCATAACCTAGGTAGATTAGAAGCACAGTATCAATTGTTAAGCTTGTTAGCAAATACTGGTACATGGGCAACCAATATATTTGGTGGTGCTACTATGACTGTAGGTAGTGCTGGTGCTAATAACTATATGAACTCTTTTAATAATAAACGAGTGTATAGAACATTACTTTCTGATTCTAAAGGTAACCCTGTGTTAAAACTATTTAATGGGAAGTATGTAAAGAATCGTAAAGAGTTAATGACATATTTAGAAGAACGTGGAGTTATAGAAAATTATATAAGAAATGAATTTGAATATAATGAAGGATTAAAAACTCAGTTAAAAAACTTAGGTGTAAATATAAAAGATTTCCAACGTGATTTTATTAAAGCAGCAAAAAGCAAAAAAGGGAATCGTGATGAAAGCGTATTAGAAGTTACTAAACGCTATGGAGTATCAGATGTTATGCTTAGTGCTGGTGGTTATTTAATGAAACAAAGTGAACGTGTAAATAGATTAAACGCATTTATTGCACATGGTATGCAAGCTGTTGAAGGTTTTAAAGAAGCTGGTAAAGATTTATCGTTAGCTGATCAATATGTATTTGAGAGAGCTGAGAAAGGCATTGAAATGACACAGTTCTTATATCAAAATGCAGCAAGACCTGCTTTTATGAGAACTTCTACTGGTAAAGTATTGGGTAGATTTAAATTATTTGTATTTAATAGTATTCGTATGCGTAAAGAATTTTATAGACAGGCTAAGTTAAATGGATTCAAAGAAGGTACAGAATCCTATAATAGATTTAAAGATACATTTGCTATAGATATGTTTATGTATGCATTAGGTAGTGCATTCATGTTTAGCTTGTTTGATACTACATTACCACCACCTTTTGATTGGGTGCAAGCATTAGCTGATTATACCTTTGGTGATAAACGTGAAAAAGAAATGGCTTTCTTTAATTCTAAACTAGGGCCTTTGAACGTTCTTAAACCACCTATTGCAAGAGTGCCAGAAGCGTTTGGAGAATTACTTACAGGAAATGTAGAAGATTTTACTAATTATACTATGTACACAATGATGCCATTTGGTAGAGGCATTAGGCAAATAAAACAATTATCAGATGATAGACCTAAACGAGGTTTGGAACGAGCACCTGAAATTTTATTACGTTTACCTAACCAACAAGTTCGTAGCAGAATCCAACGTATGAAAGATGAAAATAGAAAACGTAGAGAGATTAAAGAAACGTTAGGTTAACACATGTAGCCAAAATGTAGCCAATATTTACAGACTATATATAATATGTGTATATTAACATATAGTTATTGGCTTCTAAGAGTAAACTATAATACAGAAAACAGTATGCGCCCGTAGCTCAACTGGATAGAGTGTCTGGCTACGGACCAGAAGGTTGGGGGTTCGAATCCTCTTCTGTAAAACATTGTTTAACTTTATAAATGTAGCCAATATGTTGCTAAAACATACACTTTATAGGGATAAATCATGTGGAAACATGAATCTGGATATTGGTACGCAGATGTTCGATATAAGAAAAAAAGATTATCTTTTTCATTAAAAACAAAAGATAAACGTAAAGCTATTGTTAATTATAATTTATGGAAAGACGATAAGCTTAATCAATTAATACATTCAAGTAAACCAACAGAACGCCAAGATCTTTCTATTAAAGAAGTATATAAACTATTTCTTGCTGCTAAAAAAGAAGGATGGACAGATAAAACATATCGTAATTATGAATCTTTTTTACGTAGATACTGTGAAGTGTACAATTGCAACATACCTAAACACTTAACCACGCAAAGTAGATATACATGGAGAAACCATATTAACAGTGCGTACAAATGGGGGTATGATAATAAATATATGAAAAAGCATATTACACTAACAGTAGGTAAAAGAACATTTAGATCAAGAGTGTATAGTGATAGAGAAATGATTATAATGCTAGAAGAAATAAAAGATGAGAAATTTAGAAATTTTGTTAAGCTAGCTTATTTTACTGGAGCTAGAAGGGGAGAGCTTTCTAGTATTAATTCTGAAAATTGTTTCCAAGTAGAACAAGATTGGTATGTGCATGTTAAAGGAAAGTCTGGTATTCGTTTGGTAAAAATAAATAGACAAGCTATGAAATTATTAAATGATGCTGGAAATAGTTTTAATTACAATGAAAATTATATTACTAAACATTTTAAAAAAAATATGAGAAGGATAGGCATTAAAGATGCCAGATTTCATGATTTAAGAAGAACATTTGGATTAAATTTAATTAGAAAAGGTATGCCTATATATCAAGTATCTAAATTATTAGGACATAGTAGCGTTAAAATAACAGAAAGCCACTATGCCCCATTGTTAGTTAGTGATATACCTGATTTTACTCTCTAGATATACAAATAGTTTTACGTACCATTTAGACGTAAGTACTTTATGTTTTGCTCTTAATTTAGTAAGAGTTTTTTTATAATAATTACGACTAAGATCTAATTTAGAATTGACTTTTAAAATATTATCCGCTTCTTTTATTAGCGTAATATTTGTATTTTTTATTTCATTATAAAGTTTAAGAGTTTCTTTTCTTAATTTAAGTTCTTTTCTTAATCTAATTAATTCTTCTGATGGTTTTTCAGGAACACCATAATGATCAAATACATATTGAAATCCTTTTCTATACATAGGATGTTCCATGTTTTTTTCATGTTCAAACATATTATTTCCTTTAAACGTTAGCAGGAAAGGTCGAAGGCTAGCGTGTTCTATTGTTTCCTGCTTCAGTTTAGTTAACATTATTTATTATGATAGTTTCTTCTGTCTAACTTATTTAAATAATAAAAGACTACAATGCAAAACCCAATAAATAAATTATCAAAGATTTGCGTTGTTGCTATTTCATATAATATATATGGTGTCATTCATCCTCCTTTTTATCAAAGTACAATTTTATAAAATCAGAATTAGTAGGTTTAATGGTTACTACTACTTTTTCTGGTATTATATTATTTGCTTTTAAGAATTGCAATGGAAGATTTATTCTTCCTCGTTTATCTATTTTTACTTTTGCTATATTCATACAGTTTCCTTTTTACAGTATTTACAAGTTTCTCTTTCAAGTCCATAAGTAGGTAAGCCTTCATAGGTTACAACTGTTTTTTCACAACTAATTTCCCATGTTTTATTGCAAGACTTACAATATCTTAATGTGTATTTTTTATTGTTTCTTTTTGGTTTATCAATTACTTGATTTTTAAATACCCATAATTGATTTTTACTAGGGTTATAATATTCCATAATTATTTTCCTAATTTTAGTTTAGAATCTTGTATAGCTTGTTTAGCTATCTTTTTTAGTGTTCCGCTATCAGCGTGAGTTGTTATTATTTTATCTAATGCTTCTACAACTATATCATATTTATTCCATAGTTGTTCTTCTGATACTTTATCTTTAATTTTATCAGCACTCATTTGTAACTCCCATGTTATAGTGTTTGCATTTTATAAAGGGCACTTGGAGCCAACCTTGTGCCCTTTACTGTTTCATTTGCTACCTTTTTAACCTATCATCCTAAGACTAGCTATCATCAGACTAAAAGGTATTTAAAGACTGTCATATCTTTAAATTCTTTCTAACCATTTATCTATATCTTCTACTACGTAGACTGGTGTATTATTTCTTGTAATAATTAATACAGGTGTTGCATCTTTATGTACGTTTGCTTCTGCCTGTTTTAATGATTTCCAAATATTAAGCTTTTCTACGTTTTTACATTCAATAGAATATGGTATTAATTTTCGTGCAGCAGGAGAGAGAACTATATCTTCTCCTGTCATGCCCATTGTTTGAGATTTAATATCATCTTCTTCTAATTTTGGAAACTTAGATCGAAGTTTATCTCGTACTAAATTTTGCAATCGTCTACCTTTTGCTTTAGAAGATCTAGGACTTGGCATCTTTTAATTCTTTAGGTATTTCTATTTCTTCCTGACTTGGCATTCCTAATAAATTCCATATTTTACCTAAGTAATGTTTTCCATCACTACTTAATCTTTCATAATCAGCAGCTTCTAAATCTGCTAAATGTTTTATTAATTTTTCCATTCGTTTGTTTTTAGGCATTTTTGCTACAGGTATTTTTTTAGTTTGTATTATCATCGCAACCATTTCCTTTTAATTGTAAATGAAGTAAATAACTCTAGTTTAGTAATTCCTATCATTATATGTATGTTTTCTCCTTGATATGTTGAGAAGCCTACACTAATCATAAAGATTCTAAATAAAGTTACTTTATATGTTGTATGTTCTTTATTCCTTATCAATAATCTCTTCAATATTGGAAAACCGAAGAGAGTTAGTACGTGTCCGTTGTTCATATTTTTGTTCCTGTTTTTTAAATAACATTGTTGTTGTAATTTTTGTATCGTGGTCATGTATATAAACAATTGAATCTTCTCCAGATACTTTTTCAACTATGTTATTTTTTATATGTATTTCTACAATAGCCATTTGATACCTTTCATATGTGGTTTGAGGCACAAATCGTTAGCCTGTGCCTCATGATTATTAATTTCTTTTACCAAAAGTAAAAGTATTCCAGTCAAAGTTGAGTAATATTTCAAACGAAGACTCATCTCTGGCTTTTAATGATTTAACAATACGTTGTTTGCCACGTGGATTTTTACCTGTAAATGCAATATACTGATCAGATTTCTGTTCAATAGCACTATTGCCTTTGCCACTATGCACATCTAAAGTGTTAGTTTGTTTGTAATTCCACGATGCAGATTTAGAAATATGATGTACAGCTAATACCATTATATCTTCTTGCATTGCTAAGTCTTTTAATCCATTTGCTATTACTTCCTGTCTAGCAAAATCATCTTTACCAGCATACTTAGCAGGGACACGATCTATTGTGTCTACTACTAATATTTTTGCTTCATGTTCTATTACATGACTTGCTAAATCTTGTATGTCTGGACTACTGCATTCTAGTTTAATGTGATCTATCTTTTCATTTGCTTTTTGTATTAGATCCATATCTCTATCTTTTAAGAATTGTATAATTTCAGGTTTTGATTTACTTAAAGAAGCTTGAAGCAGCCTTCTTGACATAGTAAACTCATCAACCTCAAGAGATAGAAATAGTGTTTTAAGATGAGGTAGTTGTGTAATTAAATAACTAACAAAAGCAGTTTTACCTAATCCTGTATCGCCAATTAATGTTATCAATTGTCCTGTTGTAAACAAATGGGACTTAGGTATAAAAGGAAAAATACTTTTTAGATCAAACTGTCTGTTTGTGTAATCAGATTGATAATGATCAATTAAATTATTAATCATATCTTCTGCTGTTAGTACATTTGCTTCTTCATCTAAATTCTTATATTTATAAAGCATACATTTACTATCGCAGTAAGGTTGTAAATCAGGATGACTACAGCTATAATAGTAATCATTCTTAAATACATCACTTACAATTCTACTTACTTCAACAGAAGGTAAAGGTTTGTCCATATTAGACATGTATGCACGAGCAAGAAAGTCACAACCTACTTTATCAAATGCGTATTTTTTACGCCATATGCTCACGAGAGCTAATAAATGTTTATGTCTTTTGCTTGGTACATGTCCAGCATTATATATATGTTGAGCACAAGTTATAAACCTAGTAGTTTCGCCTTTAGCGTTGTTAAAAACTTTACGCACTTCTTCAATGTTTTTACGACTCATATCCATTGCTTCTAATGCAGTTAGTTTTTCTTGTTTTATTCTATGTGGTTTATAGTCTTGTCTTGGTTCTTTTGCTAGTTCTGTAATCTGTTGATAATTCAACGTTTCTAGTTCATCAAACGATACAGGTATTTTATACAATCCTGTTTTTTTGTTTAATGAAAAACCAGATCGTATTAATCTTCTACTATCATAGATTAAATCAATATGCTCTCCAAAATCACGTTGCATAGTTGCACGTACTTGTTTTGCTATTTGATTTGAATCTTCAAACTCATATACATTTGCTAAGTGAATGTGAAAACCTTTACCAGAAAACCATAAGTTATAATGAGTAGGATCTATGGTTAGTTTTTCCATTGTATCTATTACATTCAATACTTTATTTCGTGTTTGGTTACCTAAGTTGTTATCATTAATTATGTAATCAATATCAATAACAATCTTATCTATGCTTTGCAATCCATTAAAACCAACTACTGTTTGATTTTTATTTAAAAATTCTACAATAGTTTGATCATACAAAAACATTGATCGATATATTTCTTTCCCAATATTATCTTTAACAATGCTGGGAAATTCATTTACTTTGCATACTTGATTACGATTACTAATACTTCCAGTTGCGTATTCTAAATACCAGTCTTTAGTCTCCATGTAGTCTCCGCACTTTCAGTGTTAACGATTTCAATGGAAGTAACATCAATTTCATCGAGTTCATTGTTTGCACGAACTTGTCTCCAAGCTCTGCTCCAAGTACTAGGGGAGTGCAATCTCCCCCAATACTCTTTACCATACTCGACTAGTGTTGTTTCTACTTCATGCGAAGCTATAGTATCAACACCATTATCTAATCTGTTGCTAATCCATTCTTTAATAATGTGATTTATGGTAGGCTTTTTCATAATTAAATGTCAAAGCTTGTATCTACAGTAGCAGTTGTTACAACTGGTGGAGTAGAAGGTGTAGAATTACTTGAATCTTCTTCTGCTGCATCTTTTATCCAACCATCTTGCACATCTTTAATTACTTTATTCTTTAATGTGCCTGCTGGTGATCCTGCTGGAGCTACAATTTGATAGGTATTCCAAAATGGTTTACCTGTTTTCTTTAGTTTGTTAGTTTTATAACTACAAACCATAAACTGCTTACCAATAACATCATCTAACCATGCTTCTGGAATTGTGTAATCATCATTCATAAGTAAGTTCTTTTTATTTAATACTGCTTCAAAGAACGTTCTTATCTTAAATCCAGCACCCCAAGATTTACCGTCAGTTACAGGCATATCTTTTTTTACATTTCCGTAGATAGTCATCTGTTTATCCCAATCTTGTCCATCATTGTAATCTATCGTTAAGAACATATCAAATGTAGGATTCCAAGATCCCCATTGTTTTTCTACATCATATTCCATTTGTACAGATTTCACAGTTCCTATTGTTTCAAATCCACCAGTCATTACTTAACTCCTTTATTTTGTTTACGTAGTTCTTTTATTTGTTTACTTATTTTATCAATAGCCTGTTGAGCACGTTCTTCTGTTACCATATCATCAATTAAAGCACGTACTTTTTTAGGCATATCTGTTCCATTAAAAACAGGATCTCCGCCTAATCGTAGTAACTTTACATTTTGATCAACAGTAACGTGTCCTTTTTTAGGCGCTTTACCATTATATAAAGTTTCCGTTTGTTTTCTATTATCCATACTATCTGCGTCTGCTGTATCGTCAATAGCAAACAAACCATTACAAGCATATTTTCTTGCATAGGATGAAGTAGCACCTGTTATTTGACTATCATCCATACCTTTTTTATTTACAGCTTCTCTTGCCCATCCTTCAGATACAATAGAATCATTTCCATCACCAAAAGTAGCAGTTGCTTTGATATAGTTAAATCCATTAACTCCTACAATTTCATCAGATACAGTAAGATAACAACCATTGTCATTTAATAATGGTTTTATAGCTTCAAATATATCTGCTAGGTTTCTGTAGTTATATTTACCAAAGTTATTTGTGTGACCTTTTTCTACTTTTAGTGAGGTCTGCACTATGTTTAGTTTTTCATGAATACTCATGTCTTTCATTGTAACTCCCATTGTTATTTTATTTTGTATTGTTCCATATCTTTTAGTATTACATCGTATAACTCGTTAGTTCTTCCAGCACTTATCATTAATAAATAAAGAGATAATCTGTTTGGTTTATACCCTGCAAATAATCCTCTTTCTTCTTTAGGTTGTCTTTCTATATTATTTTTTTTCATATATGCTCCTTGTTATTTAATTTAAAAACCAAGATTGCAGTTCATACTTTCTTTTTCTATAATTACATTTTCCTTTTTTTTCTAAAGCTAACCAAGTAGTTAATCTTTTTTTAACTAATCTTGATGCATATGTATAATGGTTATTACAAAGTCCTCTAGTTCTTTCTATTTGATTACATTTTGGTACTAAACAATTATTTTTCATATATGCTCCTTGCATGATTTACATATGTTATGGTTTACAATTACTTCAGCACCACAACAAGGTGAAGTGGCACAATCTGGACACCAAGGCTGTTTATCGCTGTAAGTATAATCTATATGTACATACTCAAAACAACCTTCGCATAAATTCCAATTATCTTCTTTTTCTGTGTATTCTACACTTTCTAAGAACGTATCTAGGAATTGATCACTGCCTGTTGTTATTTCTTCTGTTAATCCAGTATTCCACGTTGCGGTTATTTTGCAATTTATTATCATAGGTGGTTCTGGCTGTTTAGTTTTCATATTATATCTTTTACATAAATTCTAAGATCTTCAGACATTTGTTGTACATCATTAGCATAATCTTCTATTTCTTTAGCTTTTTCAAGCAATTGATTCCATATTGTTGAATTAGGTGCCACATATTTATCATTTTCTTTTTTTAATTGTAGCAGTTTTGCTGCTATATATACCATTCCGTCTAATTGCTCTTCTAATGCTTCTTGTAACCAATCACGACCATCATTAACATCAAGTTCTTCATTGTATTCTTTTTTACCTTTTTCCAATCGTTGTTCAATAAGTTTAATAATTTCTTTATTCATTATAGGTTTAACCTCCCCATTGCTACGTAAAATAACTTTGGTGTTAATCGTTTTAAATTTCCATCTACACATCGTTTAGCCATACGTTCTACAACATTTACTAATTCTCTTTCTATCATTTCTGTAGAATCAGGTGTTAGTTGTATTCCAGTATTACTAAAGATTTTCTTAATGTTTGTTTTCGTTGGTTTGTTCATGTTTTTATCCTTTTTTGTATTAGTTTAATTAGCCCCTAGAAACGCAAATGTTTCTGTAACCGTGTGTGTTTATAGTTAGCATATTTATCATCATAAGATTATTGCCCAGCATTTTTACAGAGTTATGATAAAATAGTATAATTACTATTTGTTTATCGTTCTGTTCATCGGTGATTAAACTAAAAATAAAGGAAGCAGTACAAAGTTTTGAGAAATGCGGAGTCTCATAACTAAGATAATAGGAGAATTGCACTGCTTCCTGTTAATAATTAACCTATTCCAAAGTGACCTAGTATCCTATCGTGTAGATCAATATGCTTTTCTATTATTTTATTAGGCTGTGTACTCTTTAATGCTTCTGTATTTGCATTGTATAACGACCAAGCATCTTTATTCATAAAGTCTGCATAAGGTGGGTTATTCCAATGTTTAATAGCATTTTGAGCTTGTCTAGCTAATAGAGTCTTATTTCCTAAAGCTTTACCAATAAATGCATAAGCATCATCGTTTGTTATTTCGATATTCTTTAGTTTTTCAGCATCTAATTCAATATTAAATAGTTTATCTTTACTACTATATATTGTAGTTACTAGCTTTTCTTTTAGATCGTCAAATACATTTTTTGTATGTTTTCTCATGTACGTTACTTCACCAGTAAATGCCATGTTATCACACACAAATAATGTTGCACCTGAGCAAAATCCAATAGACATGCTTTTATCGTGACTACTACGTATTCCTACAGCATGTCCTATCTCATCTTGTTCGTCTTTTCTGTACTGCAATAAAGCAAACATTCGTTGGTCTTTTGCTGATACTGCTACTTTTTGATCTACAAATTCCATGTTTAGCAAATCATCACATACTCTTTTAGTATTTAATAGTAATTCACTAAACGATACTGGTTCATAGGTATCTGTTTTTTCTGGTACAAATGATAAAGCAGGATCATCAAATTGTACTGGTCTACCACCACAATGCATTAAAAATGTACTGTTCATATTATTGTTCCTTTTTGTTAAACATTTGCTGACATTTAAAAACAATATCACATAATGTTCTTATTTTTTCGTTGAGTTCTGTACTGACTACATGACTGTATCGGTACGCATTTAATGAATCAGTTATTAGCTGTGTTTCTTCTTGTGAATCAAAAGCTAATGCTGGTCTTTTATCTGGAGCTTGTACTTGTTTCATAGTTTATTTAATGTCTCTGATACAATACCTTTTGTATCGTTTATTATATCCCAGTATAAAGCTGTTTTATCACTATGTTTCTTTTGGTATTCTTTTTGATTTATTTCTAACTGAGAACGAATTTTTAACAAACCTAATCTTAGTTCTGCTATATCTTGTTCTCTATTAAGTAATAATTCATTTTGTACACAAGCTGCATGTTCCATTTTATCATATTCTATTTGCAATGATTGTGTTTCTTCATTTGAATGTATTCTGTTAGAATATGGTATACTTGAATGTATTCTATTCATAATGCTATTGATTCCTTTTCAGTTTTTTTTATTAAGTTAATTGTGTTTTTAATTATGTGTTTTTTTGCATGTTTACTTGCAAATGATGTATCTATTGTTATAAGTCTTTCTTTAACTAAATTCATTACTTCTTTTAGTTCTTCAAGCTCTTTTAGTTTTTTAGCTACATGCATTTCTCTGTAATATGTATCCATATCATATCCTTGTTCTAACCAAGGTTCACTCATGATGCCTCCTTACGAGTATCTCTCCAGTTTAGAAACCACATCCATAACAAAAGAGTAATTACTATTGTTATGTTGGATCCGATAAACCACGAGATATATATCATCCAGTTTGGTATATCAATAATCACCATTATTTCTTCTCCTTTTTGACATCAGTTATAATTGCTTGTTCTACACCTACTTCACCCATAATTCTTACGAGTTTAGATAGTTGTGCACCTGATTGATTTTGCTTGGTTTCAATGGTTGCACCGTCAACAAGTAATTCAATATCATAACGTTTTTTATCAATAACAAAATCAGCAGCAGTTCGTGTTCCATGAGCTGCTAGTTTTACCATTTGATTTAGTGCCATACCTAAATAGCTAGCACCTTTAGCAACTGCTGTAAATGTTCCTAGTTTGCTCATATAACCTCCTTGTTTTTTATTGTTCCTAACTGACTTTGTTTTGTTTTGATTTGATCATATTGTTGTAATAAATACATATCTAATAGCCGATCAGAAATATGATCTTCAATATGTAATTGCTCATTTAGTGTTATTTTTATTTCTTCAATATGCTCTTTAATGATTGGTTCTACTGCATCAAACAAATAATCGTACATTAAGTCTATATCATTATCACTCATAAACTGTACCTCGCTGTATTTGAATCTTCTTTAATTCTGCTTACAATTCGTATTAACTCTTTATTGATTAATGTTATTTTATGTTGTATTCTGACGGAGTCGTTATACAATTCATCTAGTTGTTGACTAATAGTATTTAAATCATTAGGTATGCAACCTAAGTCTATAATAGCATCTGATAATGCTTCTCTGTTGTATACTTTATTAATATTACTATTTTGTAATGTTTTGCTTATGTGTTCCATAATTGCTCCTGTTGTTGGTTAAGTTTTCTTGATAGATTCCTGTTTCGGTATAATCCTCAAAACATAGAGGACAATAAGGTTTTTCATGATAAGTTTTAACAAACTCATCAGACCAAGGTAATCGTTTGTCTTTAGTTATTTCGTAGTATTGTATAGGTGTATACGGATGTATAGTGCATTTCATGATTTTGTAACTCCCATTAATATGATTAGAAATAAAGGAAGCAGTCCAAGCCAATAGACTGCCTCCTCATTGCACTTTTTAAGTCATGAAAGACGTGTGCTTTTTACTTAACCATAGTATAAATTGTTTCATTATTGTTCTGTTTTTTATCTTAGTTATCCTCGTAAAACTTGTTTTTTACGTGGTAAAATGTAACATAAATGTTACAAATGTCCAAATTTATTTGGATACATAGTTACAATTTTGTAATATTATTTGGATATACAAGGATAAAAATGAATATAAATACTATTAATTCTTTACGAAGATATTTAATTAAAACACCTGTTTCAATTAGTGAAATTAGTAAATCTTCTAAGGTTTCTAGAACTTCTATTCATAGATTTATTAATGGTGACACTTTAAAGGAAAATACTGCAAATAAAATTATTAAAGCAATTCAGCATGTTTACAATGAACATATTGTTATTCATGATGATTTAAATCAAACTAAGGAGATTGATGTGGATGCTAGTTATATAATTGAATTACAAAAAGATAAGATACAGGCATTAAAAACGAAAATAGATACTTTGCAAGATGCATTAGAAAGCAAACAAGCAGAATCTACACATTGGAATAATTTAAACTTTGATTACACTGCAACAGTGCAATTAACTATTGAAAATTTTAAACTGTCTCGAAAAATTACAAAAATTGATAATTTAGATATACAATCAAAATATTTAGGTTATTCTGAAGAAAAGTTATTAGAACTATGGCAAGTAAATAAAATTGTATTACAAAAGGACTGGTTAATAAATCAAATAATTGATAAAAGTTCAGTCGATGAAATGAACAAAAAAATTAAAACACTTCCTCAAGTTTTTGATATAGTTAAAAACATGGTTGGTAATCATTATATACCTCACCCAATAATATATATACACAAAGATGGACATCGTGTACCAGCAATATCTTATAATAAAATTGTGTGGCGTGATATGGTTGTATATAGTAAGGTAGAGTTTTTAGGTGTAAATTAGCAGAAGCTTGTTAGAAAGCAGTACCCTTATTAAAGTATCTGGGCGTAAGCACATGGCTTTTAAATAAAAGTAAAGGGCGTAAGCACCTTAGTAAAAAAGAAATACAAGGATGTCTCCCTGTACTTCTTTTCTTAGATGTTAAGATTCTAAACCAGACCTAGCTATCATAAATCGTACTGCTGATTTATCTTTTGCCA
>CENS01023134.1_pt1 | contig 14738 bp, 12 predicted proteins | sample 530201 | NCBI WGS metagenome assembly CENS01 (sample SAMEA2619747, study PRJEB7988) | marine metagenome | biome: marine biome (ENVO:00000447); feature: surface water layer (ENVO:00002042); material: "saline water (ENVO:00002010), including plankton (ENVO:xxxxxxxx)" | depth 5 m | reverse complement strand
TCGGCATCCAACGCCCGATTGTAAATCCGAACGTCTTTGAGTTCTCCGTTAAAATAATAAGTTGGAGATGACTTCCTATAACGCCCAATATCATAGCCATTTCTGTCTGGAACATCACCAAACCATGAGCCATTATTTGAGCCATTAACAACTGTAGACGATTCCTCAACTCCATCCAGATATATCTTCCATTGCGTTCCTGTTGAAACCACAACCGCATGATGCCATTTCCCATCAGCTACATTTGTTGATCCTTTTACAAGATTTGATGAGCTTCCGTTTATTAAGGCGTAGAAATACAATGAGCTACCCCCGCTGGAATTTTGGATCGCAAAACCTAATACGTTATTTGTTGTTGAATCGTCTCCGCTTGAAATCAGATATTGGTAGTTACCACTATAACTAGTTTTAAACCAAACAGAAATTGACCCGCTTGTTTGATCAGAAAAAACATCGTTTTCATTGTGCTGAACATAATCATTACTCCCATCAAACCGCAAACTAGGTTCCGAACTTCGCCATGAGTCGTTGAGCGTCTGGCTGTTGACTATGCGGTTAGCCTTGTGATCTTGTGTGCCGTCATAGTCCCAAGAGTGGACTGACCAAGACAAATTAGCTGATGTGTTATCTGCCGCACCGTTGTTTAGTATGTGGACTAACCCGTTTGCCGAAGCAGTAGTCCGTTGAAACGCAATGCCAGACTTTCTGAAATTATTATTAGCAGTCTCTTTGTACCCAATGTGAATCCCTACCCAGTTGTCGTAAGGCGCACTCCCTAAAGCTATTTGCGATCCGAAACTTGCCCCCCAACTATTGCTCCCTCCATTAACGTCTAAAGTTTGTTGTGGAGTTGTCCCACCAATCGCCACGTTGCCAGATGAATAATCCCAAAACATCAACGTGCTGTCTTCAGCCAATGAGCCATGACCCCAAGCATGGTTGGACATTTTGATTAGCGACAGATCGTCCGTGCCAGACTTTCTGTTAAACCTAAACCGAGCCGAACCGTTACGTCCAATGTCAATTAGAGAGTCGTTAAAGCCATCAACTATTAATCTCCCGTCAGCACCGTTGTTACTCCCTCTAATGTACGCAATCGCATCTGCCCCAGAGTTGTGAACTTCTAGCTTGTAGTTTGCAGCAACACCCCCAACGCCGAGCTTGCCTGTCACCTTTACATCGCCGTCATCCTCTATTTCAAAATTAGTAGTATTGGCGGCGTTTCTGAACACATGACTATCTCCAGCAGCCATTGTGCGATACTTTAGTCCACCTCCATCTACTACAATTTTACCATACTCAGTCCCATCAATTTGCAGGCTCAAATTCCGATCCCAGCCGTCTCCAGATGCTCCGTTCACGGTCAAGACCCCTGTTAGGTTTGTAGCATTAAAGCCTGTCCTAATGCCGTCCTGTTTAATGTTGTTCCAATAAGTATTCCCCTGCGACAATGTGGCGTTGTTGACCGTGCCGTTGTATAGCGCAGGGATAGCCTCGTTTCTCCATTGGGTGCTGCTTGCTGACTGAGGAATGAAATTAACAAGGGTTGTGATTTCTTGGATAAGCAAGTCATCAACTGTGCCTGTCCATGATGCGTGGTTTTTAATGTATACACTACCATTAGTAGCACTACCTGTCGTAAACGTACCTTCTATTGGGCCACTAGCCGCAGCACTATCTACAATATCTACCTTGGCACTACCTGTGTCATATTGCAGTTTAATAGAGCTTCCACCACCAGAGGTTTTGTTAAAATTTAATTTGTACCTATATGTTTTATTCGCTTCCAGACCTATGTCTTGATAGCATAAATCGCTACTCCCACTTGCTGTAGCTGTAGCTGTACTATTTGCCATTGACCAATTACCCCCAGTAGTCCAAGTGCCGTTAGAACCATTTGCGGCAACGGTGTTGGGGGCCGCTGGGAACGGCACAACTAGCTCAACATTCAGATTCTTCTTCGGATTCTCGCCGCTATACAGTTTGCGAATGTCGGCAGCGTCTAATGCGGAGGGGAAGATTTTTACGTCTCTGATACTTCCTAAAAACTGTCTTGAATTTGCTCCTTGATAGTTTCCTATGTAACGAATTTCAAAATCGTCCTTATCTGTGTTTGACCCCGTACTGGTGTCTGACCCATCTAAATATCCATCAACGTATAACTTGTAAGTTTTAGTGGACTCATTATACGTTATTACAAGGTGATGCCATTTGTTATTAGTTAGCGTTGTTGCCCCCTTAGCCCAAGCGTTGTTGTCTACCCTGTCCCATATAGCGAGCTTGCTGTCTTGAATTGCAAAAAATGTAGACGAGTTTGTATTGTCGGAGCCTCCAAAAATGTGCTGCAAAGTGGAAACGTCTCGGCACTTCACCCATGCTGCTGCTGTCCAATCATCTGCCGAAAATGTTATTGAGCTACCAAGGTCAATGTAATTATCCCCGCCAGTATCGTTGAATCGGTAACAAGCACCTCCGTCTTGGAGTCCAGCGACTGTAGCGGAGTTTACTATGGAGTTGGCTTTGTGGTCATGGGTTCCATCGTTTTCAAATATTAACGAAGTGGTTGCACCATTAGAACCAACTTTAAATCGCATCTGCTGGTTTTGATACGCAACAATATCAATTGCGTGACCAGAACCAGAACCTTGCAACCCAACAAATCCATACAAGCTACCGCTTTTTGCCAATTCTAAAGCAGCACCAGCAGCAGCACTACCCGCATGAATTGTTAAAGCATCTCCCCAAACGCCTAGATCAGCACTCGTCCCACCAATCGCCACGGGGCCGCCTGTAATTGATGACGTTCCATTACTGTACAATTTAACTTTAGGCGAGTTGTTCCTGTCTCTAATAAATACTGCCCCGTCACCTAGTGAACTCTCATGGACATCAAATATAGTCTCGGTCGCATCTGATCTGTATGCCCTAATAACGTAATCATTTTGCCCTTCGCTTTTTACCGACAAAGGATCGCTTGCGGACATACCGTTAATGCCAACAAACTGCTCAAACTTTGCTGACTTATCATTGCCATCCAACGTCATCACCGTTTCTGACGAGGCATTGTTGCTGGCATTAAAAAACAGTTTAGAGTCTTTATCAGAATCGTAAGTGCCAACAATACTGGAGTGAGCAGAGTTGCCAGACTCACCAAAGTGTATCCTAGTCCCGCCCGATCCAAGCAAAGTCATCCCTGCTTGTGATAGACCGTTATTGATTACCAGATCATCGGCAGTAGTTGCTGGGGTAGTGGCTAGGGAGTCTTCTACGAGCGAAAGATTGTCTATTGTGACAACATTGCCAGTTCCCAGCCCCGATGTCCGAAGAACCGCACCAGTAGCGGTGTCGGCTGTGAAATTGATAGTGTAGGTAGCAGAACTTGTAGTGAGGGCAGCAGAGTCAATGTTGCTACCAGCCAAGCCAAGTTGAATTTTTGCACCCGATGAACCGCCGGTATAATAAGCATCAACAGTTAATCTGTATTTTCTGCCAACTACTAAATCGCCCTGCAAGTCTGACGCTGCCTTCAGTTGAACATACGCTCCGAATGCATTGTTTGAGTAGGTAATAGCCAACGTGTTGTTAACATTGGCAATGGAGTTAGTACCATACGCTACCCAGCCTTGGGTTCCACTTGCGAACACTCTTGCCGCTGCGTCAAATAACTCATTCCCATACCTCGCCGTGGAAACGTGCATTGTTCCGCTAGGGGAGGTTGCGTCTTGGCCTATACCAACCTTATCTCCATTAGCTTGAACCGAAAGGATGGGCGTTATAGATGTTCCGTCGTTATTGTATTCACCAATGTCTAACCGTGATCCAGATTTGCGAAGCCCTAGTCTATGATACGCTGTTGAGGTTTCTTTTAACTGAAGATCAACTGGCGAAGTGCTGCCGTTATCAACCACTAGAGACTGACCAGTTATCTCTCCATTCACCGTCAACCCGCCCATTGTGAAGTCACCGTCATCGTCCAGCTTTAATGGAGTTACGCTATCTGCACCAAGCTGATCTGTTTGTATTCCTCCATCTTTTACGTCCAGCGCATTACTATTAAGTGCAAATCTGTCCGTGTTGTAGGCGAAGTTAATTGTGTCGCCATTAATTTTCGTAAGCGGAGCGGCAGTTGCACTATTGGATTTTACCTCAATCTGTCCAGCCGCAGAGAATTGCGTCCATTGCGTACCGTTTAGCACCCAGCTTGAGCTTGCTTGAGTGTCGCCTTCTTCAATAAACACAAAAGCACCGTCATTTAAGTCAGTACCGTCTGCATCCGTTGCTCGTTCTAATACAAAGGCTACACCTTGCGATCCGGGGTTTGTAACTGTATAGATTCCGTTATGCGCTGTATTGCTTTGGTTTTTTACAAGCAACCTATTATCTGCAACGAGAGCAACTCCATCTATTGAGACTAGCCCCCCACCAGACCCTGTGAATGTAGTTCCAGAAAGCGACCCTCCTAATGCACCGGTAGTAGCTAGGCGAGCAGACTCCTTGTGATCCAAACCTTGAATAGCATTGTCTACATATAGCTTATTTGTTGCGTGATAATTGTCCGTAGGAGTCCCAACTTTCAGAGTTCCGTTAGCTCCGTAGCTTGGGATTTTGTTTGCCGCACCTCCGGTTGTGAAACTGTCATGGGCTAGTCTGGTTTTGCCGTCTAGTCGTTCTGCCGAGAGGTTTGCTACTGTAGTTGTAGACGTAATCGCAAAGGGTGGAGTTCCAGTAGCAACAGAAACGGTAAACTGGTTGCCCGTAGATAAGGCAACTCCTGTGCGGTGGATGTTCTGCCAATTGCTACCGTCATACAGTTTAAGGTGGGTATCTCCACCATAAGCTAACTCACCGCCAACCGGCGTTGTAAGATTGCCTATTTCGGTGGTCGTTAACTCATGCAGCTTACTACGGTGCAAGGTTGCTCCAGACTGAAAGGCCAGAGTCGTAAAAACTTTTTTTGATGTCGTTGGTAGTGCCATCTTATTTAATTATAACTTTCATGCTTACGCCACCTTCACTAACCGTTACGTCAGTTGTGGTGGTTGTGCTTTTCACTTCAGCATCTATTTCTGAGAAACTTGGAGGTGTTTGTCCGTCACTCTGATAAACAATCACATCGGGAATGTAGCCAAGGTTATGCGTAAATGTGGACGGGGATTGGGAAACATTTGATAAAGAGGTTGCCTCGTATTCATACGCTGCCGCTTGGCCCGTGTGGTTTGCAACATCCGTATAAAAACTAGCCTCTTGATTATTTAGCTTGGTTGAGTTTGTTGCATTGTCGGCGTTGCTTGCGGTGGTAGCTTGGTCTGCCGTTTCGGCTTTTAGGTTGCCGCTGGAATCTCTTTGTGGAATTGCGTTTGATCCGGTGCCAACGTGTACCGATTTAGGGGTGCCGTCAGACTCACCGACCAACGTGCTGCCGGTGGTGATGTCTTTTCCTATTATCCCACCAGCATTACGGACCTCCTGCTCTGTTACCTCACCAGCATCTGCCGTGGATGCAACTTTGAACTCCCCGTTGGGGAGCAAAGTTGCATCGCCACGAATTTTTCTAGGGACATACTTCCCGTCCCTGTCGGCAATTAGGATTGAGCCAACCTTATCACCTTTTAATTTAGACGGGTCGATCTCAGCACTCTTTGAAATGTGAGTGTTTGAAATCGCACCCTTGCTGATGTCCTTTTTGGTAATCATTAATAGGCTGCGTAGACTTTAATTTTCCACTTTGTATTATCTATTGCTGCCATACTCCCACCACTTTTAGGCATCATGTAGTAGCTATCCCCGTCTCCTTCCACTATCGCTTTTATTTTTGTTGAACTTGCTGAAAAACAAGCAATGTGAAGAGCGTGTTGGTTAAGAAGTGACGAAAAATCTACTTCATCATGTTCTGCATATCCATTATTCCCCCCTGTTTGGCAGACCAAAACTCCCCTGACTAAACTCGGTGTTACATTATTGTCGCTTGCGTCTTTTAGGTTATGTGTAAATTCTACTACTCTTCCTGAAGAAGTGCTTAAATTATTATCTGCCGTAGATGAAAATTGCATTACACTTCCAAACACCATTGGCTCACCCTTTCCTCCGCTTTTTAAAACCGTTCCTGCCCCTGCTGCTTGGGTTAATATAGCCTTGCCGTAGTTCTCTGAGTCTGCAAGTTCGCCTCCATCGTAACTAATCAAAGCACTATGCGTTGAGTCTATGCTTGCGGTCCCGCCGTTAGGTGAGAGTTTGTCGAGATTGATTGCCCTGCTGGAAATGTGTGCCGACTTAACTCCCTGCCCCCTCAAGTCATATTTGAATGAAGTGTCACCGGTAGACGAGTCGGTGTACTGACTCATGCTAATTGCACCGGAGGCAGAGTTGTCAAATATCATTGCTTTGACATCGTTGCCGTCACCAACAAGAAATCCGTTTTGGGGCAACTTGAGTGCTACCGTGTCACCGCCATCGATGTTGTCATCTTCGCTTTTCGCCTGACCAACAATAACGAACCCTCGACCAAGGTTTTCTAGTTTCTCTACCGTGACTGTGTCATTTACCAACTTACTGCCGGTTAAAGTATCGTCGGCTATTTTTGCTCCGGTGATCGAAAGTGCTTCGATCTCTTCGGTGCCTACTGAACCTGCGACTGCCACGGTTGGCTTTGCTGCCTGATTTAGTAATGCTCTCGTTATATTGCCACTCGTAAAGTCGGCATTCGGTTTGACTATTACATTTAAACTCATTGTTTTTTATAAAGTAAGGTTTCACTAGGAATTGCGCCAACCGACATTGCTGTTATCTCTTGCCTGCCGGTGGTGTTCTTAATTCTTAACTGCATGTATCTGCCTTCTCCCCTGAGTGCATATCTATTTTCGTGATCTGCCATTATGTCAGGATCGAAGATTTTGTCCGATGCCGGGGCATCCGTAAATGCGGTTGCAAAATCATTAGCTTGGACTGTGTAGTCCTGCCTATAAGCACCAAAAAAATTAGAAGCAGAGGTGACAACATAATCGGTAGCATCATAAGGACGATCAAACTTTGTCCGATCATAAGTCTTGTTAGTAACCAAGTTAACCGATTCATTCACACCTTCAAATTCTGCATCGACCGTTAAGGTCGGGTTTTGGGTTTTGGACTGCATCCTTGCCGTTCGCCATTTCTTAAATGAAATGTCACCGGCAACATAACCACGGGATAGGACTTCGGTGCTTATCGCAGTTTTGGTGACTGCACCCGATGTGTTGTTTGGTACATCGTCAATATCGCCTCCATATCGGTAGTCATCATACAAATGAAAGAACCCGTTCTTGTCCGTTACAAAAACTTCCCTTGAACCGTTATGCACCAACTTAACAAACCCCTTCATGCCAGTTATCACCGTGCTGGTGTCATACCCACACCAAGATTGGTTAATAAACGAATACACCAAAATCTTGTTAACCTCTGTCGCCCCATCTGTCGGGACCGCAAGGTAGTAGTGATTGTTGTTGTAGACCGCACAAGCTACGTCTTTGGCAGCGTCCCAATTAATGTTGTCGATGACTGCCATTACCGGTTCGCTGACAGGCACATCCGATCCGGTTAGCTTCCCATTGTCGGCCAACCCCAAACTGCTCACACCTCGTTTATCGGATAAGAACCAAACGTCCTTACCAATGGTGGTGATGCACTTATTGTTAATTGCCCCGTAATCCAACGTCACGGTATCTAGCACCACCGATTCCAGACTGCCGTAGACGTTGCTTAAACGATAAACTGAATGTTCCTTGAAGGCTAAAAGTGTGCCGGTCGTTTCATCAGCAACTTTAAGCCCTACCAAGGAATCTGAAGTTCCTGTGTTAATCCTAAACTCCGACAAGATACTCATGTACCTCGTTGGATTTAAAAAATCTGAAACTATTACTTCATCACCTGATAAAACAGGAATGAACATTCTGTTTTGGTAAAAGGTTCCGGTCTTTGCGTTGGGGATCGCTTCCGTGCCATCATTCTCGTTTTCCTCTAGATCGGTATCGGTTTCACGTTGCTCCACCGATTCCAACCCTGTGACCAAGTTTCGTAAAATTAACGGACGCTTACTAAAACCCCTGAAGACTAAAACTTCGTGAAACGCCTGAACAAATTCAACGGGTTCAGCAAAGGACTCACCGTTTGGCATCGGGATCGAGAAGAACGACCCCGTAGCTGATCCGTACAAGCCCGTATTGGTGGCTACAAGGACAGTTTCATTGCCGTTGGGGTCATTAAATGTCCCGACTCCATAAATCGTTCCTAGACCAAATATAGTGTGCCCCGTGACCTCTTCCCAATAATCTGTGTTTAGGTTACCGCTCGTCAGAGGTGGGTGTATCTCGTCGTTGGCGTTGGACTTTCTTTTGAACACCGGGCCAATCCCCTCATTGCTGGCTGGACCGGTCTTTGCTTGAATGACAACTGCGGCTGGTTCGCTTAATGACACATCATTAATTTCACCAAGCCAGTTTCTGTCGGCTTGTAGTTTAATGTTCTGTGCATCGTCAGTTCCCGATGTAACTAGCGTTGAGAATTTACGAGGGAAAGGTCCATCGGTAATATCAATAATTTTAGAGTTAGTGTTGCCGATGAAAACTTTAAGTTGACCATAACCTTTGGCACCTACCGGCAGCGTGTTCTGGTGAATCGTCCCTTTAACTGTTGTGGCACCAGAAACTGCGTTTTGTGTGATGATGAAAGTAGCACGGTTATCAAAGTACAATGTGTCGTGTGCCGCCAATGCATTCACACTTGGACCGGATGTTGTGTGCAGAGCGTTAACCGTCAGAGTCTGTTCAATATAACCCTTCGTGTTGTCATTAACGGTGCCCACACTCAACGTGCCATACAACTCTGTTTCCCCGATCCCGGCTACAGCAGTTGTCGTAAACTTGGCCGTTACTGTTGTCCCACTAAACCAAACTAAAACCGAACCAGAAGGTATTTCGTTGCTTAACGCTTCAACTTTAAATTGTGCTGTGGTTGATGGGCTAAACCCACCGTCACCACCATCTGCCCCGGCAATCGTAGAGGTGCCTGCTTTAACAACACTCAACGACATGTTGTAGCCAGAGGTGACCCCATCAACAGTTGTTCCAGCTACTGTAAGTATTGGATTGAAGGAGTGAATATTTAACTCAACTCCATATGGTGTGTTCCCGGTTCCACCAATGTTTTGATTCAAGTTTACAATTGCCGCTGACGGTGCTGCTACTTTTGCTCTGTTGTTGGTGCTGTCGATAGACCAACCCCCTGAAGTGTTTGTCGGTGCATTCTCCGTAAACCAAGGAGTGCTGCTGCTGGTTAAACTTGTTTGTGCTTCAAAGTTGCCGTCTGTTATAGCGTTGGCAACATTCGACAAAGTCATGTTGGTGGCACTTGGTGTCTGGCCTGATGGGAATGTTGCTTTTTTCCCACTATAAAAAACCTTGTCACCGGCAGCGTAGGTTTTGTTTTCGTATCCCTCTATGTTTGACCAATCCATGCACTTGGTGCCGGGGCGGGTTTTGATTTTGCCCTTATGGAATCGAACATTATTTGCCAAGGCAACAAACCCCTGCGGAATGACAGAAGGCTCGACGTTCATGTTCACACCCACAAAAGCTGCATCACCGTCAGTTAATGGATCAGGTATTGGCATTACTTACTCCTTATTATTTTGTTCAACCTTGCCACTTCCATCAAAGCTGATCGAGTGAACTCTGGTGCTGTCCTTGCTGCTGTTTTGAATTGAGGATGACCGGTCAGGTTCTTCACTCCATTCAAATCCTGAAACTCGATTGTCTTGCACCCCACCATGAGCGGCATTAATAGCAGCATCAATATGATCAAGTTCCTCTTCATATTTAGTTTCCGCACGGTGCGCTTTTAATTGCTCCCCTATATTGACAAAAAGCCGTTCCAACGAGGGAACGGCTCGTAGTAAAGCTAATAACCAGCCAAGCATATATATTAGCCTGCTGCCTTGTCTTCAGCTTTTTTCACGCCGCTCCGCAGGAACATTGCCAATAATGCCGTGATGCAAGTCTGCACCATTGTTGCAAGTGGCATTGTTTCCGAGTCTTGAAAATACATCCCGACCGCTACAGCTATGGCACCGATGCCGGTCGTGTAGGTCTTTTTACCGCTAATCTTATTTATCATTTTTATATAGATCGTAAACTTTTTTTCCAACGTAAAGAAGTGACAAGAAACTTATCAAAACCTTTAGCACGACATCGATGTCGAGCAGGATGTTGCCGGTTCCAAGACCGGTAGCCCCAAGGACTTTGATAAGTTCCAAGTCAAACTTCACGCCACTATTCGCCTTTCGGGTCAACTACCTCCACGGGGGTGGTGTCGCCGTCACATTTATCGCAGCTTTCAATCTGCTCCAGCAGTTCTTTGGCTGCGGCAGTTACTGCTTCGTGTTGTGGCCTAGCAAGTGCTGCTTGCCCTGCCGCCATATATAGCGTGTCTAACGCTTGTTTTGCTTTTTCGATGTCCATTACAATAGAGGTGCCTCCTGCAAGAAATTAGAAGAACTCAACAAATCTTGTTGTGCCTTTGTTGCTTAACGCTTTTCCGCAAAAATTGTCTATTGTAAATGTCGCACCGGCAACTAATTTTATATGGTAGTCAGTTGGTCCAACTGTACTAGTGTTGAAACCAATATAAGCGGGATCACTTGCCTCGACGTTTTGGATGACTAACTTCATTCGCTTGTCATTGGCCGCTACAGTAAGCACAACGTCCTTGTCATTGGTTCCATTTAGCTTTGCCTGTTTTACTGTCATAAATTTTAATAGGTAAACATGTTAACCGATCTGATTTGACCAGCCTGCCGATAAACCTTGTCGGCTTCAAGTTGCAGAAGACTTTCTGCGTTGGCATCTTCGATCATTGCCTGCTCGACTTGACCGTTTGCCTTTAGGTAGTCAGCGAATACCGCACGGATGAGGTAGCCCTGAAATATCTTCGGGATATCGTGCGCTGAATCAATCGCTGCCGTTGTCGCTTCCGTGAGTGATGGATTAGCCAAACGATACTCAATGTAAACAGGAGTATCAGCATTCCGTAATATAATCCTGCGATTGGTTCCATCGTGTCCGTATTTCCAAGCTACCGGTGACGTTTGTGTTGTTGCTTCAGGGTTCTTTGCGTACACATCAAGAACCTCACCAATTGTGCTTGGTAAATTATAAAAATAAGGGGCAGCGTTGTTAGTCTTACTAACCGTTGCTGATGCAATTCTGATTAACTCAGGCCAATACTCTGAGTTCCATGCCATCGACAAGCGATGGTCTGCCAAGTCCCTTACTGCCTTAAAAAAATGATTTGGCAAAGCGTCCCGGTCCAAACCGGCAAGCTGGGCCACGCCACTTACGATATTGGCAAAAGAGAGTTGGATCATAGGTCGTATTTTTTAGAGTATTTTTTGCCGTAGCCAAATTTGGGTTTGGGTGGCTTGCATATAACGGCAGCGGAAGGATTGTCTCTTCCGTACTCGCTTATAAATTGTTCATCGGACCAACACTCATATCCCAAGCGTTGCCCCCAATAATGATACGAGGTGGGGTCCACACGCAATCTGTGGACTCCCACCCCGTCGAGATGCTTGGACTCTCGCTTGATCTTTGCCTCTTGGAGATTTTTGCGGGTATTAATTTCCGCATTAACTGCCTGCATTCTCCAGCCAGTTTTCAACTCCTTGACAACGTCCCGTGCTAAATCGGGATCGCTATCAAACAAAGACTCAGCAACGTCCTTTTCAAACATTACGCAGTAAACGAAATGGACCCGCTTGAAAGTGGGTTTTTATGCGCTAGTCCTGCGATTGTCGTAATGATGCGACCTTCACCAGCACCATTATTAGTCATCGGCTTGACGTTGGTGGTCATGTTGTATTTCAACTCCAACATATCCATTGGAAGGATCATGCCGTAACCGGCGGTGTTGGCCTGATCAGTTGAAATAGTGGCAGCACCTTCCGTTCCGTCAGTATCTACTAAAGCACCTTTTTCAAGGAAATTAGAAACGTGCAAACGCAACGTGCCAAAATCTCCGGTGAAAATATCAATGGTCGATACAAACGAACGGTCTGCCTGCTCCTTGTTTAAAGTGCGAACACGGGTTGCAGGGTGATCTGTTGAAGCAGTTTCTGTATCAATGCTAGTTTCTGCAAAGCCTGTGAAAGCACGTTTGACTTGCGAATCACAAATTAAGTCGTAATCACGAACTACACCCGTTTCAGTATATATCGCCTCAAGCACATCCTGCACTTTGTCGGCAGAAAATTCTGCTTTGGTTGTGCTGGACGTTGCGCCTGTTGTTGCTTGAAAAGCGTCAGGGACAACACATGGGCAATCGTGATTCGATCCAACGGATGTTCCTGCCGCATTTGTTACAACCCTAGTTTGCCCCGTTGGAGACAACCAACTTTGCAATGCTTTTGTAAGGAAAGGGTCGCTCAGGTCACCGTTTTGTGCATCACTCTTCGATGACAAAGATGTTTCAATGTCTCGTTTTTGAGTGAGGATTAAACGACTTACCATGTGTGCCAATTCACTTCTCACACCAGCCGGGTTTGCTACATTTTCAGATAGCAAAGAAACACGGCCAGAACGACGATAAATCTGAACATTGTTTTTCAGAACCTTGCGGTTAGCTGAAGTGCTTGTTAGGTCATCGTTGTTATTGTTTCCACCACTTACAAGGGTTGTCGTAACATCGGTGCCGTCAACAACTCCTATGTTTTTAGCGGCAACGTGTGCATCAGCTTGCCAATGGAATGTTGTTGCTCCAGCCGCACGACCCTTGGGGATCATGGATGTAACTGGTGTGCTTTTTGCGTCCACGACTGCAAGCAAATCGCTCAAGTCTTCATGTACTGCGGGACCCGCACCGGGATTGTTGCCGGAAAAACCGGATTCTACTACTCCTGCCATTTTATATATCTCCTATTTTCGGACTATACATAGTCCATCATTAAGTCTGCTAAATCGGATTCTTCTCCAGACTTGAGAAAGCGATTTTTGTTTGCAGTAACTGCGGCAGCAGTAGGAGGTGTTGGTGTCCGATCCGCACTAGGTGCTGACGGTTGCTTAGGTGCTTTGGGTTTTGCTTTTGGCTTTTTAATTGGATCAGCTTTACCAGTTTCCTTTGTCATCCGTAATGCCCTGCCCACCAACATATCACCCAAAAGGATTTTATAGTCAGGGAGGGATTGGATTGCCGGGAATGCTTTTAAAGCCTGATTGAACAACTTGTGTTCATTACTGCTCCGATCATTAATCCAAGGGTATGCCTTTTCCGCTTCAGGTTCCCAGTAGGTATTCGCCTCCACAAACCGTTCACGTTCTGGCAAGTGCGTGTCCAAAGCATCTTCAGCGTTTTCAAGTATGTCCTGAATTTGATCAGCGTCATACTCCACTTCGCCATTTTTGCCGTTAACGACTGCACCATCCCGGTTCCTTCTGCACCATTTTCTCAAATCTCTAGCTTTTTGTTTTTCAGCCTCAATTTGATCCTGACTAGCCAAATGTTCAAACGGGTTTGATGACCCACTCCGAGGTGTCGGAGTGTTTGCATTATCAGTTACCTGATTCCGCAAATCTTTTATTTCTCCCCGTAAATCTTTGACCTCGTCTTCAGCTTCACGCCTCTGCCGAGTCAGTTTGTCGATGCGCTTCTGGAACCATTCAGGTTCTTCGCTCTCATCATCGCCTTTCAAAGAACTCTTTGTGTCATCCTCCGGTTCTTCTGCACTCGCAGAGTCTTCAGATAACTCTTCTTCTCGTTCCGGTTCAGCTTCGCTTTCGGTGGTTTGCTCCGGTTCCGGTACAACCGGTTGGCTATCACTCTCCATTTGTTTTTCGAGGAGCGATGCCAAGCCACTCTCGTCCAAGGCTTGACCTATATCGTCGTTCCTGAACTCACGGTTTTCTGCGTTTTCCGAAGTGGGTCCGTTAACCACTTCATTTTGTTCTTCAGCCATGCGATTATATGAGCCTGCAAGTCGGCAACATTGTCTTTTGAAAGGAGACAAAGAAAAACCCGCCACACTTGTGACGGGCATATAGTCCATGTGTCTATATTATGGTTTTGATCAGCGTACCTAGTGGGTGAACAGACCTGATTATATAGGTATATAGTTTACCGTGTAATTGTCGGGTAAAAAACTTTTAGAAAGTTACCCGACAACTTTTTGCAAAAACCGTGTCAAATTTTTTTTAAAAATTTTATTTCCTAACAACCAGACTCGTTTTTGTTTCGATTTGACCTAATTTCAGCATTTTAAAAAACCGGGTATGATATAATAGGTGCTGCCTGCATGAAGTGGGCAAACTGACTAACTACAAAAAATGCTAATAAACAGAAAAGCAGTTAAGGAGTTGATTATAAAATCAGCTAGGAAATACGATGTTAGGCAAAACAAGTTCACTCAGGTGAATGGTGACACCATTGACCAGATTGAAAGAAATATTGGGCTATACATAGAGGCTCAATGTAGGCACTTGCCTAGAATCGGCAAAACCGTGAAGTTCGATACCCCGGTTCCGAAGTATTGAAATAAAACAACCCCCTCCCCTTCGGGGGAGAGGGTGTTTTTAGTCGTGGTTTTGAAAGGGCACGACCGTTGATATGCCCTTACGACTAATTCTGTTGGGCTTGTTGCCTCAAAAAAACAAGGTGGTCCCTGAAGTCATTGCCAAAGGCCAACCTCCCTGCCGTGTGTATTCGCCCCTCACCGATGTTTT
>CENS01001610.1_pt1 | contig 14757 bp, 4 predicted proteins | sample 530201 | NCBI WGS metagenome assembly CENS01 (sample SAMEA2619747, study PRJEB7988) | marine metagenome | biome: marine biome (ENVO:00000447); feature: surface water layer (ENVO:00002042); material: "saline water (ENVO:00002010), including plankton (ENVO:xxxxxxxx)" | depth 5 m | reverse complement strand
GAAAAAGACTTTGGAGAAACTCTTAAAGAAAAAGGTTTAGAACTTGATAAACTTATTACTGATGCTACAGCAGCTATCAGTAGTGGTGGTGATGTATGTGCACTTGCACCTAATCTAGAGATACCAGCTGCAAGTTCTGGAACTGGAGTCACTACAGAGGAACTTAATGAAAGAGTTAGCAATGCAACAACTATCACTCTTACACAAACACCCAAAGAAATTTTAGAGGTTCAAGGAAAGAAGACCAATCAAAATTTTTTCACAAACATCTCATATTCACTAAATGGTAAAATCGTAGTCCCAAAACAAACTGGAACTTATTCAGATATTAAAGTAAAATATACTGTTTCACTCATTAAGGAAAAACCAGTGGCAGTTAAACAACCTACAGTTGCACCAGAGAAAGAAACAGTTTCAATTGTTACTCCTAATACTAATGCAGTTGATACAAAAATTTTTACTAACTTTACTAGTCAGCTGACAAAACTTAAAACTAAATCGGTATTGGGTCTTGTAACAGAGAAAGAAAAAACAGATATTCAAAAAGCAATTGATAGTATAGGTTCGGAAACAACAAAAGCTAAAATGAATGCAGACTTTGCAAAGGCAAATGCTTTTCTTAGTGGGTCGGGGCCAGGTACTTTATCTGGTGAAATAAATTCTGTACTTAGACCATCAATAGGAGAAAATAATACAAGAGTGCAAATAAAAGCAACCACACCAGAAAATGCAAGTGTTGTAAAAAAAGAGGTTATAAAAAAAGTTAATCCAACTACTAGAAAAGTTGAAAAGGTTGAAGTAAAAAAAACAGAGAAAGCTCAAGTATCAGCTGCTGGGTTTACTAGTAGGAGAGTTGAAATCTCAGAAGAGTTTTATACATCAACTTTACCCTCTGGTGCAGATATAGACACAGATGGATTTAAGTTGGTTAGTACAATTCAAGAATTAACATTAAAACAAAAACCAGTAGCAATAAAAGAATTTGCTGCTAGGTATTACATTAATAATGAAGAATTTTTTGACTACTATTTTGTAGAGGATAATCCAGACGGAGATAATAATATTGGAATAGGGTATATACAAAATTCTGACCCACCTAAAGTTTCAGTAATTCCTTTGCAGGCCGATTCAAATGTACTAAATTTAAATGTTGCTTATATCACATATGAAACCTTAGAAAAATTAGACCCCACAGTTAAGGGATAAGTGTTATAAATAAAATAAAGATGAGGAGTCTTCAAATTGGCATTATATGACGCGGCAACACAAAACACTTCTAGTAGAAATGTTAGACAGTATAGAGACTTAGATTTATTCTTTGGTAAGAAATCTTCTAACTCTGATGTGCAAGAATTAACTGATGTTAAAGCTGTGAAGCGCTCTATTCGTAATTTAGTTTTACTTAATCATTACGAAAAACCTTTTCACCCAGAGATTGCTTCTGGAGTTAGAGATATGTTATTTGAATTAATAACTCCAGTTACAGCACAAGTACTCGCAAGAAAAATAGAAGATGTAATTAATAACTTTGAACCTAGAGCGAGATTAGTTGGAGTTACAGCAATTCCATTACTTGATAGAAATGCTTATGAAGTATCTATAGAATTTTATGTCGTGAACACACCTACTGAATTAGTTGATTTATCAATCATGTTAGAGAGATTACGATAATGGCAGTAAATGAAAAAAGATTAAAAGTTACGGAACTTGACTTTGATGATATAAAAGATAATTTAAAAATTTTTCTAAAAGGTCAATCTCAATTTAAAGACTATGACTTTGAAGGCTCTGGTATGAATATCTTACTAGATACACTTGCGTATAATACACACTACATGGCGTACAATGCTAACATGGTTGCAAACGAAATGTTTTTAGATAGTGCCAGTTTACGTTCTAGTGTTGTATCTCAAGCAAAATCTCTAGGTTATGAAGTTGGTTCTGCTAGAGCTCCTATTGCAACAGTTAATGTTACTTTATCTACAACTGCAGCATCAAAGACAATGCCTGCAGGTACGACCTTTACCACAACTGTAGATGGAGTAAATTATCAATTTGTAACCATATCTGATATTACCTCAAGTAATATAGGGAATGCAATTAACTTTGACTCCACTAAAATTTATGAGGGAACATATGTTACTTCAAAGTATCTTGTAGATTCTTCTGATGTTGACCAAAGATTTATTCTTACTGACCCTCGTGCAGATACGAATACCCTTAGTGTTAAAGTTCAGAACTCTGCAACAGATACTACAACCACAACATATACAAAAGCAACAGATATATCCCAACTTTCTTCCTCAAGTAAAGTTTATTATTTACAAGAAATTGAAGCAGGAAGATTTGAAGTTTACTTTGGAGATGGTGTTGTGAGTGGAGCTGTTTCTGATGGAAACGTAGTTACTTTACAATATGTGGTGACAAACAAAACTGCAGCAAATGGTGCCTCAACTTTTTCATCTCCATCTTCTATAGATGGTGTTACCATAATTACCACAACAGCTGTCACAAATGCATCAGGTGGTGCTGAACCAGAAACTATAAAATCAATAAAACTGAATGCACCATTAGATTATGCGGCTCAAGGTAGAGCAGTTACTGTAAACGACTATAAAACTTTTGTTAGAAAATTGTTTCCTAACACACAAGCTGTTTCGGTATTTGGTGGAGAGGATGGAAGTTATGATACTAGTACAGGTGTGAGTTCTATACCAGAGTATGGTAAAGTTTTTATTTCAATTAAATCTACTACAGGAAATAATTTAACTCTTGTTCAAAAAAATAATTTAGTAACCGCTCTAGCTCCATTTAAAGTATCGTCTATCACTCCAGTAATTGTTGATGCAGAAACTACGTTTTTAATTTTAAATACAACGATACAATATGACTCTACTTCAACAACAAAAACTGCTAGTGATTTAGAAACTTTAGTAAATACAACAATATCAAATTATAATACATCTGACTTACAAACATTTAATGCACCATTCAGACATTCAAAACTTTTAGGATTGATTGATAATACTGATACTGCTATACTTAATAATACTACAACTGTCACGTTGGCGAAATTATTTACACCAACATTGTCAACATCTACTAACTATAATTTAAACTTTAATAATAAATTTTATAATCCACATTCTGGTCATACTGGCACTGGTGGTGTTGGAGGAATTGTTGCCTCTACTGGATTTTTCTTAAATAATGTAACGACCACAACATATTTCTTTGATGATAATGGTGTTGGTAATCTTAGAGTTTATTCTGTGGTATCTGGTGAGAGAGTTTACTTAGACTCAGCCGCAGGAACTATAGATTATACAAATGGAACTATTGCAATTAATGCAATCATAATTACAGGAGTGGCTGAAGTTGATGGTTCAACTTCAACACAAATTCGTGTTACAGTAATACCAAATTCTTATGATGTAACTCCTGTTAGAAATCAGATACTTGAAATTGATTTAGTAAATACAGAGGTATCTGCAGGAGTTGACCCAACTGCTACAACTGGTGTTGGTTTTACAACCACTCAAACTGTTGCAGCTGGTGGTGCTACAACAACCACAACTACAGTAACGTCAACACCATCAACACCATCTAGTTCGGCGTACTAATAATGTCAGAAGATAAATCAAAATTTACTAAAAAGGTTTCTCCTCTTATTGAGGGACAAGTTCCTGACTTTGTTCAATCAGACCATCCAGTATTTGTTGATTTTGTAAAAGATTATTTTCAGTTTTTAGAAGCAGGTAGACTAACTCTTACACAGACGATAAATTATATAGTTCAAGAAACTGCAAGTACCTCATATATTCTAGATGAAACTGATGGAGAAAGAATTGTAACAGAAATTGGTGAGGGAACACTTGGACAGTTTGTAGTAGGTGAAACTGTTACTGGTGGGACATCTAATGCCACAGCCAAAGTTCTTGTTGAAGATTCTAGAAATACTTACCTTTATGTTACTGGTCAACAAAAGTTTATTACTGGTGAAACAATAACTGGTGGAACATCTAGTTCAACAGCAACAGTAGATGAATATCGTGGAAACCCAATTCAAAATATTCAACAGATGTTAGAATATGCTAATGTTGATAACACTTTATTTGATTTCTTAAATCAAATGCGTGACCAGTTCTTAGCCTCCATACCAGAAAATTTAGCATCTGGACTAGACAAAAGAAAACTCATAAAAAATATTAAAGATTTATATTCTGCTAAAGGAACATCTGAGGGTCATAAACTTTTTATGCGTATGTTGTTAGATGAGAACTCCGAAATATTTTATCCAAACCAATATATGATGAGAGTTTCAAATGCAGAGTGGACACAAGAAACTATTTTAAGAGTTATTCCTATAGGTGGGTCTAACGGAGATGAGATAGTCAATCAATTAATTACTGGTGGAACTTCTGGTGCAACAGCTATCGTAGAAAGTGCTGTTACGACACAACAACAAAATGAAACTTTCAATGACTCTGTTACATCATTACAAATTGCAAATGTAACTGGTACGTTTGTTGATGATGAAACAATTACCGCAGTATCAACTCAAAGAGATGTTACTGTAAGTTTTACTCTAAAAGGAATTGTTGCTGATACAAGTGTTACAAATGATGGTATTCTTCACTCTGATACTGAAGCTGTTGAAATAGAACAAATAGGAAATGCATTTGCAACACTCGTTGTTGATGGTATATCAGAGGGTTCAGTAAGTGAGGTTATTGTAGATGATGTTGGAACTGGTTATGAGGTTGGTGATACTGTAGCCTTTACTGCCAATTCTGTAGATGAGTCTGTATCGAATGCTAGTGGATTTGTAAGTATGGTCGGTGGTGGTATTCTTCAAGAGGGAACAACTTCTGATACAATACTGATTGAAGATGGAACTGTAACAAACTTAGAAGATTTTAAAATAGCTTTAGAGTCTACTGAAACTGACAACTTTTTAGGTGATGGTACAACTACAGTATTTACCTTTACTAATTTAAATGGCACAAGTGATGCACCACTTTACGTTACGTTTGATGATGTTGTTTTTCCACAATTTAAAAAAGATGGTTCTACTCAATGGACAGTAACTGCAACTCAAATAACTTTTGCGGAAGCTCCTGTAGACAGAACTAAAATTTTTATTCGTGGACAAGAGGTTGACTTTTTACTTTTAGACGCAACAGATGTCGTTGGTGCGACCTCGATTGATGCTGGACATAACATTCTAACAAACAATACTGTAGAGGTATTTGATACTCATACCACAGCCACAGACCAAATTGTTTTAGAGTTCGATACCTTTGAAGATATTGATTCAACATCTACTGAATCTGGTTCGATACAAAAAGTTTTCGTAGGGGACAATGGAGCTGGTTATACAAAACTACCAACTGTTAGTGTTTCAAAAACCACATCTGGTTCTGGTACTAAATTAATTGCAACAACAACTGATATTGGTGCTGCTAAGTCTATCAAGATTACTGATAATGGTTTTAGATACTCAACATCTAATCCACCAGAAGCTACATTTAGAGCTCACTTTGTTCTCAAAGATGTAACTGGAACTTTTGCAACAGCTGCTTCTCTGACAACTCATACTGGAGTTGTCAAAGGTTTTGATAGTGATACTCAAGTTCTTGACACTACTTTTGAAAACGTCATAAGACTTCAACAAGAACAAGCTGGAACATTCAATGAAGGCATACAATTAGAACAAGGTAATTTAGAACACATGCCTAGTGGTGTTCTACTTGAAGATGAACAAGACTTTGATGATGGTGAAAACATTATTTTAGATGGAACTGGAACATCAACTCCATCTCCACAAACTATTACATTTAAAGTTAAATCAGTTTATGATACTGAATTAGAAAGAGATATATTTTATATTCAAGATGAGAAACAACCCATACTAACTTTGTTTGAGGGTAATACTTATTATTTTGATTTATCAGATAGTTCACTTTATAATGCAACCGAGTCCTTAAACAAAGATTTTAGATTTTCAGAAACCTCTGATGGAACTCATAATAGTGGTTCGGCTTATACTACTGGTGTTACAACATCTGCAGCAACGATTGATATAGGAACAACTGGAGCATTCATTCAAATCGTTGTAGCCTCTGGTGCACCAACTTTACATTACTATGCATCAAATGCAGAAGGTGCTGGTAATCAAGTTAATACAAGTCAATATGTAACGACAGTAGATAATGAGGGTGGAGCTGTAATATTTGATTCTACAGACCATGGCCCTAATATTGCAAACATAAGTTTAGAAGATGGGGTTGTTGGTAGGAAAGATACTGATGTAATTTTACTTGAAGATAATAGTGGTACTATATTTTTAGAGGAAACAATTATTGGCCAACTTGCAGATGTTGGTGATAATCTTTTAATTGATAGATACAGAGAAAATGAAAATGCTGGTTCACAGTTTATACTTCTAGAGGAAGATGGGGGTGGTAGATTATCTACTGAAGAATTTGGTGACCAATTAATTCTTAACGGAACTGATGCATCTAGTACAGATGCTATGGGTCAGATTATATTAGCTGATGAAACTGGTGCTGGTAATATAATATTAAATGCAACTGATAGTTCTAGTACTGATGCAGATGATGATATAATTAATGAAAGTCCTATCGACTTTTCTAATCGTGATGTTATTATAACTGATTCAAATGGTGGTAGTGGAACTATTGTTACAGCTGATATAGCCACAGGTACAACCTCTGTTGCAACCACATCTACCTCTGATGGAGAGTACAAAAAAATTACTCACAGACTTGGTGAGGATTTAATTCGTATTCAAGATTCTTATTATTATCAAGACTACTCATATGAAGTGCAAGTAGGACAATCTTTTTCAACTTATGTTAATGAACTTAAAAAGGCTGTTCACCCAGCTGGTTTTCAACCATTTGGTAAAGTTACATTAGCTACATTGATTTCTGCAGAGATACAAACAGCAGCTGCTGGTGTTGCAGCATATACTGGTGATACAGAATCATTCTCACCGATACTCGCATCTACATTTGAAACAATCTTTTCTCAAGTATTACAATCTAGATTAGAAGCTCTTAATCCTATGGAACTTGGTAATCGCGATGAAAAAATAATACAAGAGGATGGAGTACTGCCAGGAGATAATTTAGTTCTTGATGCATCTGCTGCCAGTACTGATGTAGGAGATAATATATTATTTGAAGATAATCAAGGTATAGATTTAGAAGATGGTTTTCATATGACAGGTGACGCCTTCTTATATGAAACTGATACTAGAACCCATGATGACTTTACTACTGCAGGAACTGGAGATGGTGGTGGTAGAATGATGAGTGAAAAATCTCATGCACCATCTGGTAAGGGTGATAGAATTTTAGTAAAAGAATTTGTAACAAAAATTAGTGCAAGACCTACACCTAAGAGAAGAAGAAATCTTTTAATCTATTTAGCAGAAACACCTTTTGGAAATGAGAATGGTGGAGATGGAATAGCACTTGAGAGTACAGCCTCAGTATTTGACACAGGTAATTTATTACTTGATGGAACTTTACCATTAGACCAAACTACTACGTTCACAGAACTAGAAAGAAATACCATAGGTGATAATATATTACTTGACGGAACATCTGCTACAGCTGCAGATGCTGGTGATTCTTTATTATTAGAAGATGGATTTGTTCTTGTATTAGAAAGACAATCATTAGGTGTAGACGGAGAAACATTTAGAATATTAAATGAAGATGATGATGGCTCTAAAACTTCTAGAATATTACAAGAGGGTGGAGAGTGGAACTTCCCACTTAACTTTGCTTCTAATATCGGAGATAGATTAGTTCTAGATGGAAATAATAATAACGAAGAAACGATTCCATTATCTGATATTGGTCATTTTCAGTTTAGTGATATTATTAGGAGAGAAAAATTAATTATCAATGATGGTGTTGATAATATATTTGAACTCAATGGTGGTGTTGATGTTGGAATACAAATGGAGGATGCAGGTCAACTATTGTTAGAAGATGGTTTTCATCTTGCACAAGAAACCACAAAAAGAAATAGATTTGATTTAGAACAAAATGGTGCACTTGTTGTTGAACATTATGACACAACATCAAAAGTAGATTTATTACTAGACGAAAATAACGACAATATAGTTTTTGAAGATAACACAGAAAATTCTTTTTGGGGTAGTAGAGGTCTAAATAATGTCATAAACTTTGGAATTAAATTAGAGTATGGTGAGGGAACAATTTTATTAGATAGTCATGGTGGAGATACAAGTATTGACTTAGGAGAAGGCGACCAACTATTACTTGAAGAAGACTTTACTATTCCTACAGTTATAGCTCTAGAGTCTACGAATAAAATTATTAGTAAAGGACAAATACCTCTTAAAAATTTAACACTAAATAGTAATGAAATTTTAAGAGGATATGACCCAATAGTAAGGTCTGCAGATATCAATGTCAGAAGCACTGGTGAGATAGTGTTAGAGGACGCAACAGATACAACTAATAGTAACACAAATTATTTACTAGAGGAAACAAACGGAGATAATTTAGATTTAGAAGGTGCAACTGGCTTGACAGTTCAATAAGTTGTATAAATAAAGTAAAGGTGTAAAAATGTCGGCAATAATTACAGAAAAATTTAGACAGCATAATGCAAATCAATTTTCAGAGTCGTTTACAGAAACCTCTAAGAATTTGTATTATTTGTTTTTAGGGAAAGCAACTGCATTCACTTCAGGGACTACAGGTGGTTCAGATAGTTCTCCACCAACCCCTGGCGATAATCCAGTTGATGAGTCTAGAGCTTGGGACTCAATGTTGGCTGCAAAGAATATCACAAGTAGTGATATCACTTTTGCAATTCCTCGCAGGAACTGGTCAAATGGTTCTACTTTTGATATGTATGAACATAATATTACTGCATCAAATCAAACAACATCTAGTGCATCAAATCTCTACGATTCAACTTTTTATTTTGTGACATCAGATTTTAATGTGTATAAAGTTCTTGACAATAATGGTGGAACTGCTTATAGTGGAGCAGAGCCGACATCTACCTCAACATCACCTTTTGCACTTGGTGGGTATGTTTTAAAATATATGTACACAATAACTCAATCAGAAATTTCAAAGTTTGTTACTACAGACTTTATTCCAGTATCAACTGATAGTACAGTTTCTGCAGCTGCCACAGATGGAAAGATTGAATCATTCATAGTAACTGCTGGTTCTGGTTACACCAACGGAACATATTATGCAGCTGTTTATGGAGATGGGACTTCTGCAGGAACATCTTCTGGTGCAATCATAAGAATAACAGTGGCCAATAATGCTATTGCTTCTTTTGGATTAGTGGCTGGAACTGATACAACAGTTCACGCAGGTGGAGCAAACTATACATTTGGATATGTAAATCTTGGAGATGATTATATCTTTAGTGATGCAAGTTTATCTTCATCAACATCTTTGGGTAGTGGAACTGGTGGAGCTATTGATGTTATTATTAGTCCAGTGGGTGGACATGGAAGTAACGCAGTTACAGAACTTGGTGGTCATTATGTTATGGCAGCCACAACAATTACACAAGCTGAGGATGATAATTTTTCAACTGCAAATGATTTTAGAACAGTAGGTATTGTTGTTGACCCAACAACTTTTGGCACATCTACTGTTGCAACCACATCAACATTTAGACAAACTTATGTCGTAAAAATGTCATCATCAAGTGGAACATTTCAAGCAGATGAGGTCATCACACAAGCAACAACTGGTGCAGTAGGTAAAGTCGTAGAATGGGACTCTACTTTGAGCCTACTTTATTACCAACAAGAGAGTTTTAAAGGTTTTGGTACTAACTCAACTACTGGTGGTTATGTTGCTTTTAGTGGAGCAAACCTCATAACTGGTGGAACTTCTGGTGCAACTGGAACTCCATCAACAACTACGGAATCTGTAACTCTAGCAAATAGTACAACACTATCTCTAACTACTGGTTATGCAAATCCAGAACTAGAACCAGATAGTGGAAATATTATTTACTTAGAAAATAGAAAACCTATTCAAAGAGCTTCTGACCAAACAGAAGATATTAAAGTTATAATTGAGTTTTAAATATGGCACAACTTACAAATCTAAACGTAGCACCTTACTATGATGACTTTGACAAAACTGATAATTTTCATAGAGTTTTATTTCGCCCTGGCTTTGCTATACAAGCTAGAGAACTAACAACTTTACAATCTATTTTACAAAATCAAATAGAACAACATGGTAATCACATTTTTAAAGATGGAACTGTGGTCATTCCTGGCCAAGTATCTTATTCTTCAGATTATTATTCTCTTGCACTTGAGTCAACATTTGGTGGTGAGGATATAAATGTAAGTCAATTTTTTAACGCAACCAATCCAGTATTATTAACTGGTACAACTTCTGGTGTTAAAGCACAGGTTGTAGGATTTGCAGCTGGAACTACAACAACACAACCATTCCTATATGTTCAGTATGTACAAACTGGTGATGACAAAATATCAGATAGATTTTTAGATAGTGAAAATATTTCAGCTGATGTTACAATAACTCACACTACTTCTTATGCTGCAGCTGTTGCATCTGCCACTACATTTTCTTCTAGTGCAGCTGGAGTTGGGTCTGCTGTTACAGTTGAAGAAGGCGTGTATTTTATTCGTGGTCAGTTTGTAAGAAACTCAAAACAAACAGTTGTATTAAGTAACACCTCTAATACAACAAGTCAAAGGGTTGGTTTTCAAATTACAGAAACTTTAGCAACTCCAGAAAATGATGCAACACTTACTGACAACGCAACAGGTTCAAATAACTATGCGGCCAAAGGTGCACATAGATTAAAAATCAATTTAACATTAGTAAAGAAAGATTTAGACTCAACTGCAGATACTGACTTTGTAGAATTAATTAGAACTAACTCTGGTAGAGTTACAGTGGAAGCAAGGACAACTGATTACTCTGTTCTTGGAGACACACTAGCAAGAAGAACTTTTGATGAATCTGGCGATTATACTGTAAGACCTTTTCAATATGAAATCAGAGAACAATTAACTAATGATGTTGGGGGAGAAACTTTTACTGGGGTATATGGAAGTGGTGCAACTACTGATGATGGTGGAACTGCATCAGAGGCAAAATTAGCAGTAGCTGTTACCCCTGGCAAGGCTTATGTTAGAGGTTATGAAGTTGAAAAGATTGCAACCACATTTAAAGATTTAAATAAAGCAAGAAGTTTTGATACAGTAAATGCTGGTATCACTACTTTTGAAATGGGTAACTTTGCATTTGTAACAAATGTTCACAATATGCCAGACATCTCAAACATAACTGGTGAAACTACACCTTACAAAGAAGTACAATTATTTACAGATTTTACTACAACCAGAGGTTCATCTTCTGGTTATCAGATTGGTGTTGCAAGAGCAAGAGCTATGGAGTTCTTTCAAGGAACACAAGGTTCTACCGATGCTCAGTACAAATTATTCTTATTTGATGTGAGAATGTTTACATACATTACTTTAAGTGGTGCAGCATCCCCTACATTAATTGCAACACATACTAATGGTGGAGTTCGAGTTAAAGGTGTAACCTCTGGTGCAACTGGTCTTGTTTATTCTCAAGAATATGTATCTGGGGCTGGATTGTCTGGAGATGCTGGTAAAACTCGTATTGCACTCACAAATGTTGTAGGAACTTTTGTAAAGGGTGAAAAGATTACCGCATCATCAGATACTAATACTGATAAAATAGTTGAAAACTCTGGTAATACTGACTTAACAATTACTGATGGTAATCTTGCTGCGATTGTTACACACAGATTTGAAGAAGCAAGACAAGTTTTTGGAGAACTAGGAACTACAGATTTTACTGCTGATTTAGTTATGGCACTTATTGATGAAGATGGTAAAATGATACTTGATGGTACAGATGAAAATGCTGTTGACGAAAATAGTAGATTGAAAGATGATGATGGTTCTTCAAACGTAGGACTAGAACCGATTAGAGTTGCAAGACTTATTGAACCAGAAAAAAATGTTTCAATATTTAAGATGCCAAAAAGACCAGTTAAGACACACTTGACTGCAACAAACTCTGGTGCAAGTGATACACAATTTACAATTCGTAGACAGTTCGTAGGAACAACAAACTCATCTGGTGCAGTAACATTTACAGCAGGAACAAATGAAACCTTTGGTGCATTTGCTTCTACAGATTATATGATGACTATCATAACAGCTGGTGGTGGTAGTGGCTCAGCTGGAGATGTGGTATTACTCAATGATTCTAAAATAACTGGAGAGGGTGGTTCTTCAATCACTATAACAGATAATTCAATACTTGGTGCAGATGCCAAAGTAAAAGTCATTGCAACAATTACAAGAACAAGTGTACAACCAAAAATTAAAACTACAAATTTATCCAAACAGTTAAAAGTTTTAGCTGAGGATGCAGATGGTGCGTTTGGAATACGAGCAACAGATAGTGAAATATCTCTTGGTCGTGCAGATGTATTTAAACTTCAAGCAGTGTTTGACTCACAATCAACGAGTGCAGATGCAACTGCCCCAGAATTAACAATCTCAACAATAGTTGGAACTTTCCAAAGGGGTGAAAGAATAACTGGTTCATCTACAAATGCAAGAGCAAGAATTATTGATACCTCAAGTCCTATGTCATATGTATTAGAAGACGGATTTGGTGCAACTGATTTCTCAACTGCAGATACGATTACTGGTGCAAACTCTGGTGCAACAGCCACTGTGACTGCAGTAACAGCAGGTAGTGAAGTTGTAACATCAAGATTTACTTTAGATACTGGACAAAGAGATAACTTTTACGATATTGCAAGAATTGTAAGGAAGCCAGGAGCTGCGGCACCACTAGGAAGACTACTTGTAGTTTATGATTTTTTCTCTCATGGTGCAGGAGATGCATTCACAGTAGATTCTTATACATCTGTGGCTGGTCAAATGCAGTATGATGATATACCAATATACTCTGCCACAAGAACTGACCCAGATGGTGCAGAACCAACTGGTGAATTTGCTTTAAGAAATTGTTATGACTTTAGACCAACAGCTGAAAATGCTTCTGGAGTTTCAACTACACTCTCAGTTGTAGACCAACTTTCTGCAACAGACTCAACATTTAATTTTGAACTAAGACAGTTTGATGGTATTGGTGCAGTAACTGTGGATATGCCAAAACCTGCCACAAATATACAATCTGATTTTGAATTTTATCTTCCATATAAAGCATCATTATTTTTAACAAACAATGGAGATTTTACAGTCATAGAGGGAACTGCTGCAGAAGACCCAGTTGAACCAAAAGATTTAGATAACTCACTAAAACTTGCAAGTTTATTTGTTCCAGCTTTTACTTTTTCTCCAAGAGATGTTACAGTAATCAGATATAAAACTCAAAGATTTACAATGAGGGATATCGGTAGAATAAAAGATAGACTTGAAACTGTAGAAGCAATGACTGCACTTTCTCTATTAGAAAGAGACGCAGAGTCTTTTGAAATACAAGATGCAAACGGACTTAATCGTTTTAAGTCTGGATTTATTGTAGACAACTTTGCTGGACATAGAGTTGGTGATGCTATCAATGCAGACTATGAAATAGCAGTAGACCAAGAAAAAAATGAATTAAGACCAAAATGTGTTCTAAGACAAGCTGAATTAGAGGTCGGTACAAACTTTAATGCAGTAAGTGGTGAACCTGTAAAAACTGCTAGTGCGAATGGACTTGCAAGAACTGGTGATTTAATTACATTAGATTATACACACACAACTCTTGCATCACAACCATATGCAACAAGAATTGAAAATGTTCAACCATTTATCACTGCACAATGGGTAGGTCAAATTGTTTTAAGTCCAGCTAGTGATAACTGGTTTGAAACAGAATTTGCACCAGACTTGATTATTAATGTCGAGGGTAATTATAATGCAGTATTAGCTGCAAATCAAAATGCACTAGGTACAATTTGGAACTCATGGGAAACTCAATGGAGTGGTGTTGTTTCATCAAGAGTTACAGGGTTTTTTAACACCCAACGAAATTTTGGAGGTAATGAACTTCGTTCTACTTTTGAAAGAAGTATTCAAACTACAAGAACAGATTTACGCAGAACTGGTTTACATACACAGGTGGTAGAAAATGTGGTAGAGGAGTCTCAAGGTAATAAAGTGATATCTAGAGCTATGATACCTTTTATAAGACCAAGAGCAGTTGGTTTTGTGGGTGTAGGATTTTTACCTAACACTAGACTTTATCCTTTCTTTGATGGTAGAGATGTAAGTGCTTTTGTAACACCAGTATCTTCAACCTATACAACTGATACCACAATTGTTGCTGGTAGTCCTTTGATTACAAACTCTGCAGGAAAAATTGAGGGAACTTTTAATATACCAGATTATAAGTTTAGAGGTCAATCTAATATTCCTAGATTTAGAACTGGTGAAATAGAATTTAGACTTACCTCCAGTTCAATAAATACTAGAGCAGGTGTAGCAGGTCAAAGGTCTGATGCATCAACAGCCGGTCAAACTATTTATCAAGCTCAAGGTATTTTAGAAACAGAGCAGGAAACTATCATTGCAACAAGAAATGCAATTGTTGTACAGACATCAATGTCACAGACAACATCAAGAACCTCCTCAACCACTAGAGATAGACTTATTTCCCAACAGGTAATACA
>CENS01008193.1_pt1 | contig 14829 bp, 13 predicted proteins | sample 530201 | NCBI WGS metagenome assembly CENS01 (sample SAMEA2619747, study PRJEB7988) | marine metagenome | biome: marine biome (ENVO:00000447); feature: surface water layer (ENVO:00002042); material: "saline water (ENVO:00002010), including plankton (ENVO:xxxxxxxx)" | depth 5 m | reverse complement strand
AGTTCATCTACATTCTTCTTGGGTTCAAAGGGTGGTGACAACGCATACATCAGTAGTTCAGGAAATAATTTAGAAATCAGTAGTAGTGGTTATGCATTATTACCAGATGGACAGGCAACCTTTATGACAGGCTCAAATCAAATTAAATTTACACCTGAGGGTAATATTGAATCACAAGATTATTTACTTGAAAGAAGTAGATTGTTCGGTGCAGGTACAGACAATACAACCACAATAACATTAGCTAGTCAAACAAGTATCACTTCAGAAGATGATGGTGATGAGATTATAAAAGGTGATGGGAGTAATTCCTTTGCATTAGTGAGGGATGTTTATGTTACAAACTTAATAGTAGATAATAGTAAAATTTTATACACAAATGGATTTAGATTATATGTAAACGATACATTAACAATTAATGCCACAGGTTTAATAGATGCTAGTGGAACTGCTGGAACTGATGGAGGAGATGCTGGACAGAGTAGTGCTGGTAAAGCTGGTGGTAGTGGTGGTGCTGGTGGTGCTAAAGGAAAAAGTGTTTCAACAAATTTAACAACAACATTAGTAAGTGGTAGTGATGGTGGACAAGGTGGAAATAGTGGCCCAAATAGTGGTACAGCAGATGTAACTGGAGGTGGCGGTGGAGGTGCTGGTGGTTCAGGTGGTATAATGTTTATAGCCTCAAGAAAAATTGTTAATAATGCAAATACTGGATATGGATTTAAGGCCGATGGTGGAGATGGTGGTGATGGTGGAAATGGTGATGAACTTTTACCATAACATGAGATTTAATATAGGAGATATTATATGGCAGTAACAAGTGGAAATATAGGTGGTAGTGGTGGTGCTGGTGGTGCTTCATCTGCAGCATCTGGAACCACAAGAATAAATGTAATTGACCCACACTTAGTACAGATGATGAGAGATGTATTAAGTTCTGAAGATACTACTGGTAGATTATCAGCAGGTTCAGGCCCATCTGGAGGTGGTGGTGGTGGTGCTATGGATAATAGTGTAAGTGGTACTGCATTGAATGGTGGTGCTGGTTTAAGTGGTGGTGCAGTAGTAAGAAGTATTGTACCTGGTAACTCTGCACAAGGTGGAAGTGGTGGTACATCTACAAATGGAACTTCTACTGCAATAGCCTCATCCGCTGGAGGTGGAGGTGGAGGTGGAGGTACAGGTGGTGCTATCATAATAATAACCACTACATCCACATCAAGTGTTGGTACAAGTAATACGGCAGCTTATGGTAGTGCTACTTCAAATGGTAACATTTCAACAAGAAGAGGAAGAGGTGGAACTGGTGGTTCAAAAGCTGGCCCAAGTGCTTCTACTGCTTCAACTGGAGCTAATGGTAGTAATGGTTCTCATGGTAAAGAAATAATAATACAGGTTTAGGATATAAATGGCAAACTTAGATAAATCAGGAATATCAAGTGGTAATACAATCACAACGGCTCATATAACTAATTTATATGATGCACTAACTGGTACTATTACTTTTGATAACATCAATATCAAGAGTTTCAATTCTCTTGGGATAGATGATAATGCCACATCAACACAAATAACAATCTCAGATACAGGTTTAGGTATTAACGATACTTCACCTGGTGTTGCATTGGATGTTGATGGTGCAGGTAGATTTACTGGTAATCTAACGGCCTATTACTCTTCCGATATAAGATTAAAAGATAACATCAGACCTATAGAGGATTCACTATTTAAAATCAGTAGACTACGAGGAGTAGAATTTGATTGGAATGAAAATGCAGATATCGTTGAAAGAGAAAAAGGACATGATATTGGACTGATTGCACAAGAGGTTGAACAAGTATTACCTGAAATTGTAACTACTCGTAAAGATGGATATAAAGCAATACAATATGATAAGGTTGTATCTTTATTGGTTCAAGGTATAAATGACCAACAAAAACAAATAGAAGATTTGAAAAAAGAATTAGATGAAATTAAAAAGAGGTTATAGAAGTGGCACTTCAAAGTGGTTGGAAAATACTAAGTATTAATATTACCGATGGTGGTAGTGAATATGGTAATTCACAAACCTATACTTTAAGTGCAAGAACTAAATCAAAACATGGACAAAGTTTTGCAGGTACTTGTACAAGTAATGGTAGTGGTGTTATCGTCTCAACAAACATCACTAATAATGGTGAGAACTACTCAAGTGGTTCCACAACATTAGGTATATTGGATGCACCAGGACATGGTGCAATGTTGATTCCTGTTATTGGTCAAAATGTTTCTATGAGTATATCAGATATGAATCAAGAAAAGGGTATTGCAGTCAACACTGCAAACTCAGATATTCATGATTTATATCAAGACTTTTCATCAGTCGCTGGTGAAAATACAAGTGGACAAACCGTTCATGATGAAACTGATAATAAACCTAACTTTGATTATGACCAAGGAGGCCCAGCTAGTGGTAGTGCACAACATCCAATACACTTTGATGAATTTTATGGTGCAGTATATGACACTTATGGTGGTGGTGGGTGTTTATTGATTGGTACTTCTATCACTTTACAAGATGAAAAGGGTAATACTTTTTATAAAAATATTGAAGATGTAAATGTAGGTGATACTATTGTTGCATATCATAATGATGATATCCCATTAGACTTTGATTCTACAGATACTTGGGGTGAGTGGAGTGATGATGATATATCAGATACAAGAATAGTAACAGGTAGTGTGAAACATTTATATTTTGATTACTATGAAAGTTATTATAGAATCAATAGTATTATCAACACTACAGAAGAACATCCATGGTTAGTGAAAAGTGCTATCAGTAGAGGTGAAGAAGGTAGTGGATATATTTATCAATATAAAAGAACTGATGAATTAGTTCAGTATGATGACTATTTAATAAGGGATGATTTAACAGAAGTACAAATTGTCACTATACAAAAAGTAGAGGAAGAAGTAGAAGTTGTTAATTTAAATTGTGAACCTTATGATGTATATTTTGCACAAGGATATATGACTCATAATGTTCACTCAAAATAGAGGTTATTATGTTTGATGTATATTATAGTACAGGTGGTGGTTCATTAGTTTATGGTGGAAGTGATGTTTGGGTCAATAAATGGTTAAAAGAAGTTAGTCCAAAACTTACATATCCAAGTAAACTATTGATACATCGTAATCGTATAGATGATTTAAATGTGGAGTTTGATACTGATGTTGAGGTAGTATGGCAAAGTGATGACCCAATCAAGTTTGAACAATATATAAAAGAGTGTAGAAGAATCAATATACTTCATGGATACTACACACCACATAAATTAATATCTGAACATCGTGATAAGATTCATTCTAATGTAGTTCATGTTAGTTTAGACTTAAGTTTACAGGCAGGGTTTACTTTGAATCTACCAAGATTAATGCACTTTGCCTCATCAAAAGATTGGGAAAGAGATGTTTTGAAATGGTCAAAACACAAGATTTGGATAGGTGTACAAAAAACACCATTACATAAAGATTTTGATTTAATTGATATACCGAATTATTATGAATTTGAACGAAACAAAGATATCGTGATGAATGACACTATTGGTTTTGCCGCCAGAATGGAAACGAGAAAGGCCCCACACTTCCTATTAGGACATAAATCATTTGCATTCACCGATATCTTTGATGTTCAAGAGTGGGAAAAGAAACTAAAAATTAAATTTTCTGATACAAGATTTTATCAATTTAAGTATCAGTTCTTAAAAAAGTTTTTAGATAGAGATGATTGGGGAATAAGTCATTCTGCACATCTCAATGAACCTTTTGGATATAGTATTTTTGAGGCAATTGACTATGGTAAATTACCAATTTTACCACATAATTGGTGTGATGATATGCATTATCCATTTAGAGCAACCACAAAGGAAGAGTTTGATAAATGTGTAGAAGAGATAAAAACATTATCAGAATCACATAGAAAAACTTTACTTGAAGGGTTGAGAAAAAATTTAAAAAAATACGATAATAAAGAAGAATGGGTTGAAAAATATCTACGAATCTACAACGAGTAATATTTATAATTATGAGTACAACAATAAACCAAAACTTATCATTAGGAAAACTAAGAAGAGCAGTTAGTTCGTCTATCTCAAGTTATACGACCGCAAACACTTCACTTACAAGTGCAGGTGGTGGTGGACAAACTAAGATGTCTGAGTTTTCAATTGATAGTGTGGATAATACATTAAATGGTTTCGCCTATGTTGATGAACAAACATCTGAGAATTATAACTTGACTTTTCAAAATGCTGGTAGTAAATTCTTAAGTAAAATTGGTTCTCGTAGTGATAACTTTACATGGACTACGAATCAAAGTGATGCATTTAATTTGTCAACAGATAGTGGTTATCAAAGAACATTTAGTGCAGGAACCATATCGGATTTAAAAACTGCACTTGGTAGTAATCTTGTTGGTAATAGTAATTTTGCAACTTGGACAAATATTTCTACACCAGGAACATGGACAAAGGAAGTTGTAGATGCAGTTACGAAACACACTTATAGTGGTGGAACACCAAATGCAGACCCTGCAGGAAGTGGTTCTTCTTTTGCAGCACAGATTGACGATGGTGCATTGATTCAAACTATTAGTGTAGATGCATATTCAACATATGAAATTCAAGGTAGATTTTATAATACAAGTGCTGGTGATAGAAATATACAAGTTGTACTGAAAAGTAACTCACATACATTTGGTAGAGATGGTGCAAACAATACAAACAATTGGGATTTATTTACTGATAATTTTTATACAAGTGGTTCCACTTCAGTAGATTTAAGATTAGAGTTTACAGGTAGTGCAGGTAATATTTTTATTGACCATATTACATTAAAGAAGTGGGCAGGGCCACAATACAATGACCAAACCGTAAGTATAACTGGTAAGTATAATGATGATGGTCAATCAGATGGATTTAACGACCATTCAACAAGATATAATACTGCAATAACTAAGGCTGTAGAAATTCAAGACACATATGGTGGACAAACGGTTGCATGTTTCCTACCAGGTTCAAAAGTATCTACACCAAATGGTGATAAGAATATAGAAGATTTAGATATTGGAGATGAGGTAAATACATTTAATATTCAAACTTTACCTGATGAAGATTTAGGATATGAAGAATGGTCAACTTGGACAACATCATCAATAGATGGATTTGAATCAAGTACTGCAGTAATTGATAATTATTATTTTGATTATGCATCACATTATTATGTTTTATTTGGTGTAAACAATACTACAGGATTTAACTCAGAACTTAAAGTTACTGGTGAACATGAATTATTAATAAAAGATACAGACAATGTATGGAAATGGATGAAGGCAGGTAATTGTAAAGTTGGACAATCTTTATTGGGTGAAGATAAATCAGAAATTTTAATTGACCAAATATCAAGGGTAGAAGGTGAAGTTGAAGTTGTTAATCTTGATGTAGAACCATCAGATGTATATCTTGTAAATGGAATATTAGTACACAATAAAGGAACAAACGACGCACCATAATGGAAAAAATAGTTATAAATATCGGAACACCTTGTGGTTTAAATCCACAAAATCTACATTTAGTAAGAGACTCAATTTTCAAACAACCATTATTAACTGAGAGTTTCTTTGAACCGAGGTGGCATGTTGCAATAGATACATTAGTTTGTAGTAAATCAGACATTGATTCATCTTTATTTGATGATATGTATTCATTTACAGAAACAGAAGATGGTTGTTGGGGTAATCAAGGTAAGAATGCATTGATGGAAAATATAAAGGAAGGATGGGTTTTACTTATTGATGATGATAATGTGTTACATTACGATTTTTATACTATACTTCGTCCATTGTTAATGGACTTGAGTGACGATATTAAATTTATAGGGTTTGGTCATGACACAGGTGAACAATTTAAAGTTAGTTTATCAAGAGAAAGTAGATATAGTTATCCACAAATTATACATGATGAAACAGGTACTTATATAAGACCTTCAACTTGCGATAGTGGACAAGTGGCATTTCATCATTCAGTTTGGAAACCATATCCAACTAAACCAACTAAAGATGACGATTTATACAATGCAGATTATTGGTTTTACCAAAATGCATTCCAAGAAGACCAACAAAAATATGGTGAACATAAAAGATTTTACTTTTCAGACCATGTTGCAACATTTTATAATCGTTTGAGATGGTAAGATTATATTTATAACAAAGAGGTTTTATTATGGGGTTATTAAATCAAGGCTGGATATTTGACTCATTACTACATAATGGTGATGAGAAAGAACCAGTAAAATACAGAGATACACATGGTGCAACACACATTTACTTGGGTGGTGGTTTATTGTTTTATACAATACCATACTTAATGAAGTCTCGTACTTGTGTTTGTTTAGGAAGTGGTGGTGGATTCGTTCCACGAATGATGATTGCTGCACAATGGGATTTAAAAGAATTAGATGTTTTCACCGATGATATATTTGGTATCACATATGTTGTTGATGCAAAAAATGGTGTTAATGGTGAACCTGATTGGAACGATGAAAGTTATTTTGTAGAAACATTTCAACCAAAAGTCATAGAGGCACTTACAGATGATGCCTATTATAATTTTTTCTTAAGAAAAGATGTTCAAATAGATTACCTACATATAGATGCAGGTCATTCATTTGAACAAGTTGAATTAGATTTTGAATTATATAGTGAAAGATTAACTGATGATGGTATCATTAGTATACATGATACAGACGAAAAATATTATGATAGTTTAATTGTACCAAAAGGTGAGAAGTTTGATGATATGTCAGGCCCAGCCAAGTTAATTAAAAAACTTAAAAAGAGTAAAAAATGGGAAGTATTTGATTTCTTTGATTTTAAAGAAAAAACACAATTACCATTCTCTACAGGAACAACTTTAGTAAGGAAGAAATGAACAATTTTGTACAAATAGAAAACAAGGGTATTAAAGAATTTAGACACTTGAATGAGTGGCCTGAAACACAATTTGATTATGAAATCAGACAACAACATTCAACAGAGTGGGTTTCAAAAAGAATGGAGTTATATCGTGCTCAAGATAAAGATTTCTTCACAAAACAATTTGATAAAGAGTGTTATTATTTAATTAAGTTATCTGAGTGTGAAAAATATCAAAATGAATATATTGATGAAGAAATAAGTAGATATTATCATCATGTTCCTGATAGTGCAAAGATTACAAATATTACACAAGAACTTGAGTATAGAGTTACAATCAAACAATGTTTAAAACATACTACACCTGAGGTTGAATTAGAAATTAATAAAATAAAAAAATCTAATAAACTTCTAAGTCCATACCAAGAATTAGAACAACGAGTTGTTATTATAAATAAATATAACAGAAATACCGATATTTGGTATGAGAACATGGATAAAGATTTAGAGTATGGTAAAGAAGAAATAAGAAAAAGACTTCAAATGTTGAACTCTGATTTAAAAAAAGAAACAGAATCAGAATTAAGTAGAATGAAAAGAGAAAGAACAGATATCAAAAATTCTGATATAATGAAACATATTCTGTTTATGGAAATATGTCAAGGACTTGATGTTGATTTTGAAACTTACAAATATCATTTATTGAAACATTCATCACCTTATATTGAGAATGAAATAAATAGACTAAAAGAAAAAGGACAATTGAAAAAACCAAGTGAAGAATTAAAGATGAGAATTCATTTGGAACAATTTGAAATAAAAGATGAAGAGGCACAGAAACAAGAAGTAGATATTGATATTTTTAAAGAAAAAAGTCTTCATGGTTTAAAAGAAATTAATATTCTTAAAAGAGAATTAAATAAAGTTGGTAGAGGATTCTGTTTGGCAAAATGGAATCAAGTTTCATTATTATTACAGAATGGTATGACTCATAGTTGTCACCATCCTGTTCCACATAAAATACCATTAGAGGAATTAGAAGAAAATAAATCTGCACTACACAATACGAAGTTTAAAAAACTTCAAAGAAAAATGATGTTAGAGGGTGGAAGACCTAAAGAATGTGATTATTGTTGGAAAGTAGAAGATGCAAATAAAGATGCATTTAGTGACAGACACATGAAGAGTGCAGAGGCATGGGCATTACCAGACTTTAGAAAGATTAGAGATTCAGATTGGAGAGAAGATACCAATCCACCTTATGTTGAGATATCATTTAGTAATCAATGTAACTTTGCATGTAGTTATTGTGATGTGAAGAGTTCATCAAGATGGCAACAAGAGATAGATAAGAAAGGCCCATACCCAACAAGTGGATTATTCAATAATACAGATTGGTTGAAAAGAGCAGATATGATGCCGATACCATACAAACAATTCAATCCTTATGAACAAGCATTTTGGAAGTGGTGGCCGGAATTATATCCTGACCTACATACATTGAGAATAACAGGTGGTGAACCAATTCTTCATAAGGGAACATTTAGGGTCTTGGACTATATTATTGAAAATCCTGATATTAATCCAGAATTAGAGATTAGTATTAATTCAAACTTTTGTCCACCTGATGATTTGTTTGATAAGTTTATTGAGAAATCAAAATATATTACAGAGAATGATTTGGTTTGGAATTATTCAGTTTATACAAGTATAGAATCATGGGGAGACCAGGCAGAGTATATTCGTGATGGATTAGACTTTGAAAAGTTTTGGTATAACATAGACAGATTCTTAACAGAAGTTCCAAAGGCATCTGTTACAATTATGTCAACTTATAATGCATTAAGTGCACCAAACTTTGATAAACTTATTGAAGGTGTATTTCATCTAAAGAGAAAACATTACAATGGTAAACGATACAGACATTATGCAATCTTATTAGATGTTGCATATTTAAGACAACCATCACACCAATCATTGAGAATCTTACCTACTAAATGGATTGATAAGATGAAGGAAGATATTGAGTTGATGAAAAAATATCGTGAAGATAAATATCTACACATTTATGGTCATGGACATAGTGGATATTATGATTTTGAAATAGAAAAGTTTAGACGATTGATTGATTATGCAGAGTCACCATTGGATGATGTTGATTGGTTGATGAAAAATCGTGGAGACTTTTTTAATTTTTTCAATGAATATGATAATAGAAGAGATAAAAATTTTATGGAAACATTTCCTGAACTTGCAGAATTTTGGGAAAATTGTAGGAGAGCCAGTTGGTCAGTAAAAGTCCCAAAAATTTAGTTACGGTATGTGGTCATAATCCTAATATGTTATATCATATGATTGGTCACTATCAAGATATAGTTGATGATGTGTTTGTGAATGTATATGACAATGGTAAGAATAAAAATCTCGTGGGTGAGGTTGAAGATGTTTTAAGTCACTATGGATTAAAAATATATAATATTAGTAAACACCCACCATATGATTGGAATCATGTAACACATTTGTATAACGAGACTAAACGAACAAAACCAAATGATTGGTGGGTTATTTCAGATGATGATGAGTTTCATGAGTATCCAAAACCATTAGAAGAGATAATATATGATTGTGAAGAGAATGGTTGGGATTTTGTAAGTGGTGGTTTTCTTGATAGATTGGGAGTTGATGGGACATTTCCTAAAATAAATAGAGACTCAAATATATGGGAAGAGTTTCCATTGGGTGGATTTTTTAGAGAACCAATATCAAATGCATGTCCTAACAAAATAGTATTAAGTAAAGGATATATTGATGTTACACCAGGTCAACATTATGCCATCATTGATGGTCAAGACACATATGGTGATAGATGGAATCATCCTAAGAAATATCCTGTTGATGAGTGTTTTGTAATAGTTAATCATATGAAGTGGGACTTTGATTGTTTTGAAAGACTAAGACAAGTAACAATGATAAAACAAGATTACTCTTATTACTTTGAGTATAAGAAAATGTATGAATATCTATTAGATAATAACTTTAGAATAAATATAAAAGATTTTATGATAGAGGATTTAAGTGATAATAACTGGTATTCCTATTGGGAAGACATAAAACAAAAATGTATTGATTATCGTCATGAATAAATTATTAATAGTTTCAGATTTTAATGAACAATATAATGAAAACTTTGTTGCACATTTTGATGAGTTCATGAAAGACAAAGATGTAGAATATAGAATTATATTAGTTGATTTGAAATCAAATAAAAATTTAGTAAATTATGGTAAGTTATATAATGTTGGATTTCTAAGTGGTACTAAAGTCTTTAAAGATATATACGACATTGATTATGATTGGGATTATGTTGTATTCCATCGTAGTGACTTTATACCTTTAGATGATGAATGCGACTACTCATTTGATGAAAGACCTAAGTGTTTAGTTGGTTCTCTGAATGAAATATCATTTGGTATTCATCCTGATTTTGTACCAGAAGGGTATAGTTTACCAAGTAAATTTTTTTTTAATGGTGCGTTGATGTTTACTAAAAAAGAATTTGAAAACATAGGTGGGTTTTATAATAATTTTTGGGGTGATGGTTACGAGGATTTACATTTATTATATAAAATGAACCAATTAAATTATCCTACTATAAGAACAATAGAAGAATCAAAATCAGTAAATACAATTGATATAGATTACAACAATTATACAAAAATACAGACTAATACTCGTTCAATGAAGGATGTTATGAATAATAGTTTTACCATCACATGTTGGGTCAGATTAAATAAAGGTGTTGTAAAGGAAGGATATGCAGTTAGTAGACCAGGTTATCATTCAGGTATAAAATTTTTATACAATGAAGAAGATTCACATTTCACATTGAGTACAAATCTTTGGACTTTTAAAAATGAATATATTAGAGTAGGTGATTATCCAATAGACATTGGTGAATGGGTACATGTAGGATTATCTTATAGTAAAGATAATAAGACTGCTAACATGTATGTAAATGGATTATTATGTAGTAGTGTGGTAGTTAAAAGTTCAATTAAAAAATATCCATTAGAAACACCATTTTATGTTGGTATTGCAACAGAAGAAACACACACATCACAGGCCAGATGTGATATCTCAATTGGAGATTTAAGTTTTTATGATATATTTTTAAATGAAATATCATTAAATAAAATTTATAAAAATGGTAATTTTAACAATGAGTATACAATTGAATGTCCATCTGGTTATTATGATTTTAGTGCAGGATATAAAAATATGATTTGGGATGAAAGTGGTAATGGTAATAATATGATTTTAACTATTCCTGTTTCACCTAAAAAAAACATAGTGAAAGAGGGAGATGAGTTATATTTACCTATAAGAAGTAGAGGAAATTATGGTTATATAGGTACAAATTATAATAAATTAAATAAAGAAAATTATGAAGGTTCTAACTCTCAAAATAATTACAAAATTTTAACAAAGTTAATAGGTAATAAAGTAACGAATGATTTACAAGAGTGTAGGTTTCGTGTTTTAAAAACCGAAAAATATTTTGATAAACATTCAATATTAACAATACAAGCCTAAGGAGATAAACATGGCAACAAAGAAGAAAACAGAAAATACTGATATCAAAGATGCAAGAGATGCACTTGATAGTGGATTAACAGGTAGTGATAATTTTGCACTTTTGTTAAAGGCATTGACAAGTATAGAAGAAAAGTTGGAAGCTATTGATTGGAAGTTATGGGAAATGTATCAAATGGGATTAAACTCATCTACACAACCAAACCAACCAGTTCAACAACCTGTTGGTCAACAACCACCTGCTCAACAACCACCTGCTCAACAACCACAACAAGATGGTGGAGTGTTAAAGAGTATATTTGGTAGTAAAAAATAATGGCAAAACTTGGTATAATTGTACCATACCGAGATAGAGAAGAACATTTATCAAGATTTATACCAGAGATACAATCTCATCTTGAAAAAACTTCAATTGATGATTATGAAGTATTTGTTATAAATCAAGATAACGATTTACCTTTTAATCGTGGATGGTTATGTAACATAGGATTCACACTGGCAAAAAACGCCAAGTGTGATTATGTGTGCTTTCACGATGTGGATATGTTACCTGAAGATGATTCATGTGATTATTCATGGGTGGATAGACCAACACAATTATCAACACGATTATCTAATAACAAATATAAACTACCATATCCTGAATACTTTGGTGGAGTAACATTGTTTCCAGTTCAACACTTTGAATTAATTAATGGTTATTCTAATGAATATTGGGGTTGGGGATTTGAAGATGATGATTTGTTATATAGATGTAGAACTACAGGTCTACCTTTAGAGGAAGATATTGTATCTACTCAACATTTAACAAATCCTTTTGTTAGGTCAATGAGTTTTAAAAAGGGTGATTATATAGATATAACTATTTCACCATTGTGGCAAAAAATTCTAACAAGAGGTTCGTATTCATTTGAAGTTTGGGTACAACCATCAGACTTATTAACGATTGATAATCAAAAACATTATGATGAATTTCATATACTTGCACAACCAGGATATCATACAGGATTATGTTGGACAAGTGCACAACAATATAAATATGGTGTGTGGAATATGAATCATGATGAGTATATGGTGGTTAGTCATAAGATGTCAGAACAATGGAATCATATTGTAGTTTGTGTTGATGCACCAACAAAAACATTACAAATGTATATTAATGGAGAAGAGGTTCAAAACTCACCTACATCTTACTTTGGTAATCTAAGAGAAATAAAAGGTGATAAGTTTTTCTTAGGATGTGTAGACTCAACATCAATACGAGATAATAATTGGTTTGAAGGTAACATTGCACAATTTAGTATGTGGAGAAGAACCGTAGACAGAAGAGCAGTTAGACAATTATTTAATGATGGTGTTCCTTGGGATGTTACTAAACCAAAAAATGAATATTCATTTGTTGATGATTTATTTTGTGCATATGATTTTGAAAATATAGATAATGAAAGAGTTATGGATAAAACAAAGTATAATCATAATGGTGAAATAGTTGGTGGAATTAGAAAAAAACAAGAACTTGTGATAGGTGAAACAAAGTCATTACCAACAAGAAGAGATGGAAAATTTACCTGTTTAGACCATAAAGAGAATGGTTGGTCAAAAACCAAATTTAAAGATTGGCGTTCAAGAGATAATCAGATACGATATTTTAATTTTGTTAGAACAGGTATGGATGATTATAAAGAAGATGGATTATCCACTTTAAAATATACAATAAAATCACAAGAAAGTCAAGCAAAAATTAACTTCGTGAGTATAGATAATGAGTAAAAAATTAGCAATATGTGTTCCACATTATAGAAGAAAAGAACATTTAGATATTTTCATTCCACACATGGAAGACTTTATGAAAAAATATCATCCTGATATAGAGTTTAAGATTTTTGTAGCAAATCAAATAGAACCAGATACGGTTTTGAGATTTAATCGTGGAACTGCAAAGAACATTGCCTTTAATGAGGCATTAAAAGAAGGATTTGATTATTTTTGTTTTCATGATATTGATATGGTACCAGAAGATGAGACTTGTGATTATAGTTATCCTACAGACAATCCACAACATCTTGCAGTTCATATAAGTCAATTTGATTATATGTTACCATCAATACAATATTTCGGTGGTGCTATTTTGTTTACAAAAGAACAATTTGAAAACATCAATGGGTACTCTAATGATTATTGGAATTGGGGTATGGAAGATGATGACTTGTTGTGGAGATGTCAACAAGAAAATTATGTTATTGATAATAAATTACCAAAAAGTAACACGATGATTAACTCAATTCAATTTGATGGGTTAGGTTCATATGTGGAGATACCACCATCTGAAACATTAAGAGATTTAACTAATAATAGTTTTACTTGGAGTATATTGGTAAATCCATATGATAACTTTGATGTTCCAATATATTTAATAGGTGACCTACAAAATAGAAAATATATTCATAATTACATACTTGGTAGGTCAGGATATCAAATGGGGTTTGCATATGATAACTCAAGAGCCTTTTCTTTCTCAATGTATGATTTTAAAAATAATCACAATTATATGTGGTTGAAAAGGAATCCTGATATATGGAGTCATTTGATGATTACACATGATTCAGAAAATAATTCCTTAAGATTTTATTTAAATGGTGAAGAAAGTGATGCACGATTTGGTCATGGTGTAGAATCACCACTAATTATGGGTGGTAATGCAAAACGATATGGTGGAGTACCATATTACTTGGGTGTCAAAAATCCAAATGAGGCCAGTCCAAGTAATTTCTTCTATGGTAAAGTTGCACAAGTTGGTATGTGGAATCGTGTACTTGATGATAGTGAGATAAAAGATTTTTATAATAATGATATTACTAATTGTAATGATTATGATGGGTGTGTATTACATTATGAGTTTTCTAATGTAGATGAAAAATATGTTTATGATATTAGTGGTAATAACAATCATGGTATAAATCATGGGTGTGAAGTCACTACAGAAAATTTAGATGATATATCTCATACTATTGTACCACATCGTAGAAATGGTAAATACAAATCTTTGAAACATCCAATTAATGGAATAGTAAATAATAGGTTTGTGTTTCAAGAAGATACAAGTAGAAATGAAAAAAGATTTTTTACAGAAGTTCAATATGGACTTTGGGATACAAAAAAAGATGGATTAACTGATTTAAAATATGAAGTAGATTCAGTAGAGAAATTGGGTCGTCATGACTTTATTAATTTTAAATGTAAACACGATAATATACCAGAATGGCAATAACACAAGCACAGAAAGA
>CENS01014290.1_pt1 | contig 15076 bp, 27 predicted proteins | sample 530201 | NCBI WGS metagenome assembly CENS01 (sample SAMEA2619747, study PRJEB7988) | marine metagenome | biome: marine biome (ENVO:00000447); feature: surface water layer (ENVO:00002042); material: "saline water (ENVO:00002010), including plankton (ENVO:xxxxxxxx)" | depth 5 m | reverse complement strand
CTCTGGTTATTTCTGGTTTAGCAATCCTTGGTCTTATTTTTATTATGATATTAGGGGCTATGGCTGGATAAAATGAAAAATTATACAATACAAGAGCGGTTCTTTGTTTTCCTTGGTTTGATTTGCCTTGGAACATGGTTTACTGGTTACTACTACCATTACAAGTGGGACAGAGATATACAACAGTCAATTCGCAAGAGCGATGAGATATCACAAAAACACATAGTTCATTCAATGACTAAAAGCATGGCGATAGAACACTGGAAAGCTATGTATCTCGGACAAAAGCATTTTGCTACGATGCTCGAAACACAAGTCGATGTACTAAATGACTATTGGAGCAAAGAGAATTCAAAATTAAGAGATGAACTTTTTGATTTGAGAAATAGTGACCCAAGCAAAAGAAAATAACCGTTTGAAGGTAAAAGAGCTATTCGCTTTAAAATATTACCATGTGACTCTTGATAAAGAAGAGTTCGAGTCCGTAAAATCTTTAATTGATTTTAATGCTAATCTGGTGGATTCATTAGATCAAGGTAACTGGCAACAAAGGTGTAACACTAGCTTTCCTAGCTTTCTAAGTCCTCAAGATTTTAAAAATGAATGTGGAAATACTATCATAGACACTCAATCGTTTTCAGAAATAATTTTAAAACATTTTATTGAGTATTTTAAATCTACCTCAAGCGTAGCACCAAATGGAGTTTCCTTACAGCTAGAATCCGCTTGGTTAAACAGTTATGATGTAGGTCATTCTCAGGAACCTCACAACCACTCGACTCAGGACGTAAACTTTTCAGGTTGTATTTACTTAAATTACAACAAAGATAAAGATAGTAAATTTTATTTTATTGATGCCGATCCATCTAACTACTCTCACGGGTATAACGAAATTCTTTTTGCAAACACTATTTACCCAGAAATAAATGAAGGCGATTTGATTCTATTTCCTTCTTGCACTCAACACGCAGTAGAAGTACAAAAAAATCCAACAAACAGAACAACTCTTTCTTTTAATGTGTCTATAAAATGAAAAAAAGCACTTCGGAAATCTGGAGAGAAGGTCAAGCTAAAGCTGGAGTCAAACAGTCTGAATCCAAAACCCAATGGGAGGTTGACGTTCAAGAATTTGATGAGGAAATAGAACTAATAAATAAAAAGATTCTTATTCTTGGTATTATTTGTTTATTAAATTTTTGTGTTACTTCTTACATTTTTATAAAGCTGTTTGATTGATTTATGTTAAAAACGTGCTAGACTTAAAAGATGTCTAGCCCTCAAAAAGAGAAAAACCCTCTAACCATCAAAGGTGACGAACTAGTCATCTCTTCTCAAGAGTGGGATTATTTAAATGATATCTACGACAAAGACGATATCAAGTTAATGATTTCTAATGCGATTGGCGATAATGATTTGCCAATGCCAATGAGGAAGATTACTTTTTCTGATTGTGATTTAGATTTCCAGAACCTCAAAAAGCTAGATAGCACTTCAGTAGTTAAAAACGAGTCTTGGTTTACTAGGTATGACTATGACTCTAAGTATTTTTTTAATAATATTTTATTTTCTTGCTGCAATGTAGGAAATAAAGCCTCTGACTTTTATCAACAAGAAAACCGCTGGAGGTGTGACAGTATTACTGCCCCAAGTCCATACAGGTCTTGGACTATAGAAAAGTTCAGACTAACTTTACTAAACGCATTATGGACTTTGAAGTACGATCACGTTGATTCTAAAGTTCTTAGGTCTTGTATCGGTCTTAGAAAATACATAGCAAGCCAATTTAGGCCATCAACAGCAAAAGCTGTCTACGATTATTTTAACGCTAAAAATGTATTAGATTTTAGCTCTGGATGGGGCGATAGGCTTTGTGGCTTCATGGCAAGCGGTGCTGAGTCTTACACAGGTATAGACCCAAATAAAAACCTATTTCCTAAATATCATGAGATGATAAATGAGATTGGGCCTAGAAATAAAACAATAGACTTAATAAATGATGGGGCGGAAAATGTTGATCTTTCTGGTAAGAAATTTGATTTAATATTTACTTCTCCACCGTATTATACCTTGGAAAGATATACCCAAGAAGACAATCAATCTTGGAAAAAATATAAAAAGTTAAATAATTGGCTTGATGGATTTTTATTTGCGACACTAGAGAAATGTTGGAATAGTTTGGAGGTTGGAGGTAAAATAATTATAAATATAAGTGATGTTTATGCCAAACATACCAGAAATGAAATATGTGACCCCATGAATGAATTTATGAGTACGCTTCATGGGTCAAAATACTTTGGTTGCTGTGGCTACGAAATGAGAAAAAGACCTAATGCAAAGTCAATTAAAGGTAAAACAGGTAAATTTGCTGAACCAATGTGGATTTGGGAGAAATTAAAATGAGTTGGGTAGATTTAGCTCCAGATATTTGTAGACAAAGAATCATAATCGAAGGCACTTTATGGAATGCCTTTACTGCCGAGCAGATGGATAAATATTGCAGGGAAATGACCAAGGTTCTCAACATGACCGAGGTAACTGCTCCGTTTTGTAATTATGATTCTGAATATGGTTGGTGCGCTTATGTTCATTGGAAGGAAAGCGGTATGCACGTTTATGCTTGGGATGATAGAAAGCCACCGTTTTTTTCGGTTGATATTTATACCTGTAAGCCTTTCAACCCAGAACACGCAGTAAACTACACCAAGGAATTCCTTGGGGAGAATTTAATTAGTATAGCTTGGAAAGAATAATGAGATTATTTTTATTTAAAATTTTGTTCCGTTTAACTTGGTGGATCGCACCAGATAACGATAGAGTCAATAAGATTTTTTCGCTTTATCAACAGTATGTAGAATCTGAAGAGGCAAAAAAAGAGTGTGCAGAAAGACAAGCTTATATGGACAAGCACGTTCGTCCTCGCACTGAGACTTATGAGTACCTAACTTGCGCCAGACAAAGAAGGGAGTACGAACCCCTTATGCCTCCAAGATTCAAAGAAACAGAACAGCTTAGAAGTCACTATTCAGATTACGAAGAAGCGAAAGCTTATCACGAATCATGAACTATAACACAAGCGATGAAATGATCGAGCATTACTGGGAAGATGTGATGGTTTTGTTGCTTGAGTTAAGTTTAGACCCTTGGACTTTAAAATTACATGATGATAGTTTAGTGTGTGATTTTATAGAAGAAGAAGAAGAATACTTATTTGACGAAGCTAATATAAATATTTATAAAAGATATGGAGTCAAAATTCATCTAGAGGATAAAATTTGGCAAGCGGCAGAAAGAATAAAGTTCGGAAACTAAATTACTTTTTGATCTTTATGGCTATTATACAAACACCAATTGCAGTAAAAATTTTGCAAATAGTATCTACAGCGGCCATCATGATTGCAACTTCATTCATTGTAATAAGTAATTACACTTAAATTAAATAAATATTTAAAAAAAAATGATACTACCTCACGATGCAGCTAACTGCAAAAAGGAGAAAGACGCAAAGAAGTTTGGTGCTTTCGTTGTTTCTGTTGTGTTATTTGTTGTATTATTTTTATGTAGCGGTTAAAACTATTATGATTAAACCAAATAAACAAGAGGTTAAAGTTTTATTGATTGCCTTATCTCTTGCTATTGGTTTTTGTCTTGGTGCTTTCTCTGTGTCTCCACAAATAAAAGAAAAAAACGAACAAATAGATGAGCTAACTGAAATCATTGAAGAATTATTGAACAGGGTGGAATTCCCCAATAAAACAAATCACCCAAATAATCTTCATAAACCCAGACAATGAAACAGTTACTAATAATAATATTACTTATTATTGGGGTTATTATTTTAATACCAGCCTTACCCTTTTGGGGTGAGTATGGCCCGTTTTGGTAAAAATATGAAATACCGTTCTTTATTTATTAGCGATACTCACATAGGGACGAAGCGTTCTCAGGTGGATAAGCTGCTTGATTTTATCCGTGACAAAGATTTTGATTATATTTTTTTAGTTGGTGATATAATTGACGGCTGGGAGCTACAACGTAAATGGTACTGGAATAAAAAAGCCAATACTTTCATTCAAAAAATGCTCAAAAGAGCTAGGTCGGGTACACAAATACATTACATAACAGGCAATCACGACGAGTTTATGGAAGAGTTTTGGGGTAATAATTTTGGCGGGATAGAGGTTATGAAAGAAAGCACCCACATAACCAAAGACATGAAAACTTACTCTGTTATACACGGTCATCAATTTGACGGGGTTCTCTTACTAAAAGCTAAATGGCTGCAAAAAATAGGTTCTTTTTTATACAATCTTCTTCTGGATTTTAATTACGGCTGGAATTTTATCAGAAGAAAATTAGGACTACCTTATTGGTCTGTGTCTCGTTGGGCTAGAAATAAAACCAAAGAAGCGGTTAAATATGTAGCTAGATACGAAGACGCTCTAATAGACCATGCCAGAAGAGAAGAGGTGGATGGTGTAATTTGTGGTCATATTCACAAAGCCGAAATTAGAAACGTAGACGGCATAAGTTATGTCAACACAGGAGATTGGGTAGAAAGTCTAACTTGCGTGATAGAGGATAACGACGGAAAATTAGAATTAATTGATTTAACAAGCGAGGAATCCTTGGTAGTTCAAAAAGATGACTATGAAAGCAAATAAAAAATACAAACAGGTACTCCTTAATGACAGCACTCTTGAACAAGTCATGGCTAGTGATTTTCCAAGGATTTACATTTACGATATGGTTGATAACCCAGATGAGACTTGCTCGATAACCTTTGACACAAATAAAGCATTTGACGATCTCTATAAAAAAGAAAAAAATCGCAAGCGTGTTAGTAAAAAGGGTCTTGGAGAGTTTTTTGTGGAGATGCTCGAAAAGGGTATAGCTAAAGAAGATGGGTATGACATCAAAAAGTTAAAAGATGCTTAAAAGACTTTGGTTGATTTGGGCCAGAACTGTAGATCATCGAATCGGAAAGACTGATGATGACAAACCAGATATCCCAATACTCAGGAATAAAGATGCTCACGTTTCCTTGCTGATTAGGACGATTATCGTTATAATAAATGTAGTGACTTGTTTTTTTATTATAGCTAACGTAATAAGGCATTGGTAGAATGAAACAGTGCTTAAAATGTAATTCTATGGTGCATTCTAATTATAGCGTATGCCCTTCTTGTGGGGGGATACAGTCAAAAAAAGCACAGAGAGCAGATGATCAATTAAGAGAGATGCATAAAGATACTAAATACTCAGCTAATTTAAAAAATCCTAACCCATTCGGATCACTAACACTAGAGGATAGAAATAACAAATGATTTATGTATTATACGGACAACCAGCTTCAGGCAAAACTACCATCGGAAAAAAGATGGCAGAGTTTTTGCAGACTCCGTTCGTTATTGACGGCGATGAGTTCAGAGAAATGTTTTCAAACGCCAACTATGGCAAGGATGGTCGTGAGCAAAATATAAGAAATGCCAATGCTGTCGCAACTTATCTAAATAAAAAGGGGGCAAGAGGTGATTGGTCTGCAATTTACTGTAGAGATAAAAGCGGTAATAGCATAAAAGGATTAACTCTAAAAGAAGATACTGATGTTATAATGTGCTTGGTAAATCCTTATGAAAGTCTTAGGTCTGAATTAATGGACAACAATGAAGATCAAGTTGTTGAGATATATTTACAAAGTAATAGAGATTTAAGAAGAGAGTATCACGTTAAAGATTTTGAGGTTGGAAATCCAGAGCTTATCATAAATACAGATAAAGAGCCAGAATCAACATGGCAACTTATAAAAACTATTCTATTCGTAGATGATAATGATTATTTGGGATGAAAAAGCAAGAAGCCGAGATAGAAAGACTAACAATCTCCGTTATCTTTTTGTCTATCTGAGACTATACTATTATAGTATTTTTTGTCCCAAAATTCATAATAATTAGTTTTTTTAAGCTTATCAGAATATTCGTTAAGTTCTGTTAATGGCTGTATCAATAATATACCATACTCCTTATTGTTAGTCTCAACGCTTCCTATCTTATTTACTTGGTCTGGATGATCCCATATTAACCATAAGTCTTTAGCTTTAGCTTTGTTTTTATGCTTGTCGCAAAAAAATGACAGCCATTCTTTATTGAATTTATTAGGGCATCCGTAAATCATCCAAAGCATTGGTCTATCGTCTGACTCAAGACATTTTATGGCGTCTTTTTCTAAATCTTGGGATTCTATTATTACTGTTTTATCAAGAAATCTTTTAGCGAAAGGGCATATAGCATGTCCACCAAGTTCTTTTCTTTTTAAGCTAATATATTCTATGTAATCTTTTATCATTTTCTTTCTGATATTTCATTTGGAGAGAAAAAGAACTTACCAGTATAATCTTCCTCTAACTGCCCTAAGTCATAAATTGTTTTGGTATCAGTATCGCTAGAGCATAACGTCTTATAAGCTTCTTTGTCTTTAGACCACTCGCTACCCGTCCACCATTCAAATCCTTGATACATTGACTTGTATATACACATACTCTCATAACCGCCACCTAAGTACACATACTCTACACCGAGGTCTTTACACATTTCAATCTCTTGTATACAGCTATACTTGCCAAGGAAGATTCTAGGCTTGTGATAGTCCCAACAAAATTGAATTGATGTTACGGCGTTTGCTTTTTCATAAATCCTACAAATAACAAAACCATGAAGTTCACCATTCTCCCTATACTCTATAACCCTCTTGTACTCTGGGTCTATAAATAAATCATCGAAAAACTCATCGTGAGTATAAAAGTCTGAGAATATTTCATCAGATTCTTTATATTGATCGCTTTTTAATTTTATATAATTAGAATAAACCCTCCTTAACTCTTCGACATTACAATCTTTAAGGGTCTTAACCTTTGATTCTATGTCTTTACAGGGGTTTGTCATCTTTCTTATTTTTTTGTTATATTTTAATTCTGACACTTTGATTCTAGTTTGTCTAGCTTGATACCAAGTATCTTTATTTTTCGCGCTCTCAACTTTAGTCCAGCCATTCTCTAAAGCGTATTGTTCTTCGTCCACTGCCACATCTTCCGCATAAGCACCACAATTTATTATACCTAATACGTCTGACATTCTTCCATAAAAATGAGTAAAAAATATTTTCATGTACACATAAAATTACACTTATTTCTATTTAAAAAACTTTTCAAAAATTAAATTACTGCTAAATTAATTAAAGTGAACTATTTTTCAATTGACTTAGGAGAAAAGTTTCCAGAAATAGTAAATTGTGTCGTAGAAATACCTAAAGACACAAATGTTAAATACGAATACGATCCTAACAATAACATATTCAAAGTTGACAGATGCCTAATAAGCGCAATGCGCTACCCTGTTAATTATGGATTTATCCCACAAACACTAGCTGATGACGGTGATCCTCTTGATATTATCATTTACAGTAGGTTTTCTTTTACTACTGGATGTGTTTCAGAATGTAAAATAATTGGTGGTCTTGACATGACCGAGAATGGAAAGAAAGATTATAAAATAATTGGAGTACCAACTTTTATTGAATCAGTAAATCATATCAAAGACCTTAAAGATGATTGGCTTGAAGTAACAAGAGACTTCTTCAAAAACTACAAGAATGTAGAAAAGAAAAAAGTCACAGTCGGTAAATGGTTTACCGCAAAGAAAGCAAAACAAATTGTAAAGAAGTCTTTTATAAACAAATAATCTAAATAAACAATGGAAGTAAAATTAGTATCACTAACAAAGCCAGATATCGAAGGCGTTGAGAACGCAGAGGATATAATTGCGTATTGTGCAAGAGTCTCAAACCCAAGCAATCAAATGAATACTGAGACTGCTCCAAGGCTAATCAAGTATTTAATCAAACACAAGCACTGGAGTCCGTTTGAGCTTGCGAGTATGTGTGTCGAAATAAAAACAAGTCGAGCTATAGCTGCCCAAATATTAAGACATAGAAGTTTCAGCTTCCAAGAGTTTAGCCAAAGATACAGTCAAGCTCTTGAGTTGGAAGATTTAGAACTAAGATCGCCAGCAGAAAAGAACAGACAAAGCAGTAGCGAAAAATTTCCAGAAGATAGCGAAGTTTATCGTATTGCTAGGGCTTCTATGGAAACAGCTATGTCAAGCTATAAGCACCTTATTGAGTTGGGGGTAGCCAAAGAATGCGCTAGGGCAATATTACCTTTGAATACAGAAACTACGATGTACATGAATGGAACTGTTAGAAGCTGGGTTCACTACATTGATCTGAGAGCAGCGGAAGATACTCAGAAAGAACATAGAGAAATCGCAGAATCAATTAAAAATATATTTATAAATAAATTTCCAAACACAAGCGAAGCACTTGGCTGGAAATAAAATAAAAAATATTTGACTTTAGTGTCAACTAAGTGTAAATTAACAACCGCCTCAAGTTGAGGTGTTATTATACATGAAAAATAATAAAAGTAAGCTCTTTTTAGGAGCGATTATGTTGGTAGCCGCTAACTCTGCTTTCGCTGGTGATGTGGTTAAGGTTAACGGAGATGGACTCAAGATTGATGCCGCCCCCGTTATTGTTTGTGAACAAAAGATGCCTCTTCTTGCTGTCGGCAAGGATGCAAATAAAAAGAGGCTCCTCGGTGTTTCTTTAAAGAACGGGATTGGAATTACTATTCCTTTTGTTTCTTTAAATATTCCATTGTGGAAGTCTCAGGTTGGCCCAGATAAGGCTAATGTTGCTGTTGACGATGGTGCTTCAGTAACCGCTGGCCCTGTTACTGTTGGTCAAAAGCTTCCTCTTGTTGATGTTGGCACTGATGTCAATACCAAGGAGTTGAAGTTGGGAGTTGGCTTTAAGGGTGGTATTTCAGTAAATACTCCTCTTGTATCTGTCAATGTTCCTTATCCTTCTTTGAAGAATGAGAACAACGACAAAGAGTAAACTCTTTTAACATAAAACAAGATAAAGTCTCACGAAAGTGAGGCTTTTTTTTGACTTTTCGTAAAACAATGCTAAAATATTTTTAGTGAAAATATCGAACGATACAACAACTTACAGAGTCGAATCGCCAGATTGGGCGTATTTTTGTACTCTTGAAAATGCAATTTGGGAAGATAAGGAGAGCGCAGCTATTGAAGCTGCCACTAGAGCATTTGAAGATTTATACAACAAAGACATGAAATATTTTGTGTCTAACAATTCAAAGCTTATAAACTTTACGGTTACATTATCTACTTATTTTTTATTTAAAAAACCAAATAAAATATCAGTCTACTGCGAAAATCCAAAAAACCCTCTAGACGAAACACTGTTTGAAGTAAAACCATCTAAGGCACTTGTTAATGCCTCCCTTCAATTCAAGCCAGAAAGCCAAAATATAAAAAGAACAATTTTAAATATGGCTAAAAAAAATATTAGAAAAAAACGTGATAACGATTAATATAATATAATGAAATATCAAGTTGAGTTACAAGAAAATAAGGACGGCACTGTTGAGGTCGTAAGAGTCTTCAAGATGCAACCAAGAACCAAGGCTAGAAGAGTTCTCAAGCAAATTGATAAGAGAGAATTTACTTCTAGTGTTTTGAATTCTATTGAAAAATTTGAAACTAAATAGAAATGGGGAAAGATTCCTCTAACTTCAAGAGCAAAATAACAAGCTACATTGTAGTCTCTTCTTTGTTCTGTATGTTAACTTTTTGCGCGTTATTCTTAAACTTCAAGAGTGATGTCGCAGAATTAAAAAAGAATTTAAAACAACCAAATAATTTAGAGGAATGTTACATAGTAATTAATTCGTCTAATGGTTCGGTGGATAAAATTTTTCTCGATAAGAAAGAATGTGACAATTATATTCAATCTGTAGAAGGAGATAGTCATTTATCTATAACTATCAAAACAGATAATTAATGAGCCAAGAGCCTCCACAAGATGATTACGATGCGAAGGCTCTGGTTATCCAGCCCGAAGAAGTTTTCACGCCGCACATTTGTTGCGATAATTGCGGGTTAGAGTATTCTAAAGAGGATTATGCTACTCTTTTTGAGAATAAAAAATTAGTTTTTGTTCATACTTCCGATAATGCTGGTCAGAAAGAAGGCATTGAATTTAATATAGATTATATACTTTGCCAACAGTGTGTGTTTACTCTCAGCAAAAATTTAAATCCAGACAAGCCTTCAAAAGTCCTCATCGTTGACGCAAAAAAGAACAAGGGCTACACTTGTACTTTTGATCCCGACGATATAAAAGATGAAGAAATATATTACGGAGACGGGGATATTTCTGAATTTTTTGAAGACGAAGACGAGGACGACGATCTTTTGTAAAAAAAAGATTGACTTCAGTGCTAACTCATGTTTTAATTGCATGAGTATATATTTCTTATGAATGATTTTTACAATAGCGCAAACTTAAAGGATCACCTTACTCCCGAAGAGGAAAAGGAATGGGGCAAAAAGCTTACAAGCAAAAACGAAAAAATAAAACTTGAAGCCATAAATAAATTTGTAGAATGCAACATCAAGCTTGTAATTAAGATAGCAAACCAATTCAGCCCAAGATACTGCTTAGATCATCAAGACTTGATCAGTGAAGGTGTTATTGGCCTCAGAAGGGCTGCTGAAAGATTCGACTACACAAGAAACATAAGATTTTCCACCTTCTCTAGTTTCTGGGTAAAACAAACAATTAGACGCGCTCTCGCAAATAAGTCTAGGACGGTTAGGTTGCCAGTTGGGTTGCAACAAAAACTGTATAATATTAAAACTTATATTGAAACATTTGAAAATAGGTTCGGCAACAAGCCAACCAAAAAAACCTTAATGAGAAGGTTTTCTATCTCTGAGAACTTGGCTTTTGAGATATTGAACTTAGGATACTCAGAAACTTCACTGAATGCCCCCGTTGGTAAGTTTTCAGAAGATTCATCAGAAGAGCTTCAGGACATAATGGCAGACGAATCTAAAGATACAATCTCCGAAATCTTTCATAAAGATAATGAAGTTATCGTAGAAAAATATTTAAAAATTCTTACTGATAGAGAAAAAGAAATTATAATTCACAGGTTCGGTTTATACAATGAAGAAAGAAAAACCCTAGAGGAAATATCTGAAAAGTTTGACCTAACAAGAGAAAGAATCCGACAATTAGAAACCTTTGCCTTAAATAAGCTTAAAAATCATTTTAGTAAACAAAAGGCTTTCTATGCTAATAGCGGTGAATAAAGAAAATTATCAAACTTACAAAAAGCTAAAGCCTATCACAGCTTATAAATATGATGACGCAGAGTGGAGATGCGAAACAAACTGTGGCAAATATTTATACATAAGATATTCCAAAGGGGTTCTCGCTATGAGTTCGGCTGAGACTGAGCATGATATTGGTAATGATGTTCACATTGTTGCCAGTGATGACTCGCTTGACAAAGACAACCCAAAGTCTCATAATTTCTTGGAGTCTGAATTAGGCAAAGCTCTTTTAAGCGCAAAATCCTCAGATAAGAAACTTAAAAGCATCATAGAAAAAATTCCAGACTCTAAAAAAACTTTTGATGAAATAAAAGAATTTATGGGCTGGAAAATAAAAGATTACATGGTTTGGGATTCTTAAAATGGGACGCAAAATAATAGATATGTTTTGGATGGTTGGGCTTACAGTTTTTTATTTCTTTGCCAGTATTTTTTTATTTTTATTTAAATGCGTTACAGGTTTAATCAAAAGGGACTAATAAGATGAGATTCAAAGAATCACAAAAGAAAGGTGACAAAGCAGAAAAAGGTTTTGCCAAAATAGCAAAAGATAAAGGCTTCAAGGTCACAAAAGCCAATGAACAGCAGAACATATATGAGCATTGGGATTTTAAAATAGAAAAAGAAAATACAAAACCTTTCTTCGTTGATGTAAAATCCACAAAGTCTCTACAAAGAAACCAAAAAGAAACTGGCAAATATATATGGCTTGAATTTAGAGGTGTTTGTGGTTTTGCGGGATGGTTAAAAGGTAAAGCTACTCATATTTCTTTTGAGCAAAAAGACGGATTTTATAATTTTAACCGCGAGAAGCTTCACAAATGGGCGAGGGCAAAAACCAAACCAAACTATAAAGCGGGGCAAGAATTTTTGCATTCGATAGACAAAAACGACCCAGACAAATATCTTTACCAACCATACAATAGAAAAGATAGAAAGAGCGAACTCACTGTCTTGGCATCTTTTGAAGATATGAAAAAAGATTTAAAATATAGTATCTGGAAAAAATAAAATGAGAAATAAATTCTATAAAGTTGAAGAACAACTAAACAATCTATACTGGAAGCATATTGCTTACTTCAGAAAAGAAGAAGATGCTAACAAATGTGTTGAACTACACAACACAAAAGTAATAGTGAAGCCGATAAGAATTGTTAAGTGTGAATTTTGCGACATAAAAGATTATGATTGAGGGGCTACAAGTTTACGACCAAATAAATAGTGTTTTTATTTTCGTCGCTAGTGTGTTTTATGCTTTGAATCTGATAACCTTGATCAAGGATAAGGATGTCAAAGGCATAAGTAAGTTAAGTATTATATTCTTCTCTGTCTGGAATCTCTGGACACTATTCTTCTTTGTTCAAACGTCTGAGTTTTGGTGGACTATCGCAGCCTATGTAATAGTAGCCGTCTTAAACGTCATTTACTTGTTTTTCATGTTCAAGTATCTAAGAAAAAATTAATTTAAAGTTTTTCTTAAAAAAGTGTTGACCGCAATGTTAACTCGTATTAGTATAGCTACAGAGTTAAACATTACAGTCCACTATGATACCACAAACTAAATCCGAAAAGTCCGTTGAAACAAACGGTGTAACCAAAAACGTCAGCTTTGGAATCAAGGCCAGCGGCATTCACCATGTTCTTGGAATCCTGCGCGACCAACTTTATTCCGACAAGGAAGGTGCAGTAATTCGCGAGTACGCTTGCAATGCGTATGATGCTCATGTTGAAGCTGGATGCGTTGATCGCCCGATTCAAGTCTTTCTTCCTACCCGCCTAAAGCCAGAACTCAAAGTCCGTGATTTTGGTTCAGCTTTGAGTGATCATGAGATTCAAGATGTCTACGCTTTTTATGGCGAATCCACCAAGCGTAGTTCCAATGAAATGACGGGGATGCTTGGCATTGGTTCCAAGTCTGCATTCGCTTATGGTGACAATTTTGTTATCAACTCCTACATCGACGGAACAAAGCATATCTACAATGCTTACATCGACCCCTCTCAAGTTGGTCAGATCAGCAAGCTTGGCGAAGAACAATCTAATGAAGAAAACGGCATTGAAATTGTAGTGCCTGTAAAAGATGAGGACATTGAAGTCTTCCAAGCAAAAGCTAAAACTTTGCTTGCATTCTTTAAAGTCAAACCACTGGTTCACAACGCATCCTTTGAGTTTGATAATTATGATACCCTTGTTCAAGGCGATGGATGGCGTTGGGAGAATCGCAATGACAATCGCTATTACTCTGGCAGTGCTACCATTGTAATGGGGAATATTGGCTACCCACTTACCGCAAGAAAGTTAAACTTTTCTGACGAAGAAATCACTGAGGGTTTAGATGATGTTGTCAATGAAAATTTGATAATTGAAATGAACATTGGTGACGTTGAGGTTTCTGCTTCCCGCGAAAACCTACAGTACACCGAGTTCACGATCAACAACATCAAAAACAAACTCAGAAAAATTAAGTCTGAGATGGCCGATGAAATTACTAAACAGTTTCAAGAAGCTGATACTCTTTTTGGGGCCAAACAGTTGTATGGTAGTATTTTTGATACCACTAGCCATTTGTATGTTTTCAGGAACATGCTGAAGGGTAAACTTACTTGGAAAGGTAAGATTGTAGAAGGTGACAATATCGACTGTCATAGCGGTATGCGCGAACCCCTGAAGGGTCATAGAATCGAACTGCATAAGTTTACTAAAGGCTACCGCGCCATGCGGTACAAGCCAGAAGAATGTGGTCATATTTCATGCAGTAAAGATACTGTTGTGATTGAAAATGATCTTGGGCATCGTCGCGGAGTCATGGGTCGAATCTTAGACTTGATTCTCAATCAAAATAAAAAAGTATTTTTAATTAGCTTCCAAGATGAAGGTGCTGCCGCATTATTCAATGGTGACGGAAAAGCTCGCAAAACGCTTGCTGATCGCGGTCTAGACCATAAAATGATCAAGCTTTCCGAGCTTCCAAAACGCCCTCTGAGCGACTTTGGTTACGGGGGTACTCGCTCGTCTGGCGGAAAAGGATCAAAGAAGCATACGACAAAAGAATTTGTTTTAAATAGCGAAACCCTTTCCCATACAGGCTACGGTGATACCAAGTCGAATGTTTGGGATAGTATCGATCTTGACTTAGACAATGATTCTGGTGTTTATGTTGAGCTTGATCGATTCTTCATTGTCAACGAATCCTGCTATGGTCGATACGGTGGACAGAACACCCCAGCAGTAGTAAATCGTCTTTTAAACAAAGCTGAAGCTCTTGGTCTTGAAGTTCCTAAAATTTACGGATTCAAAAAGAACTCAAAATCTCTTGACAAAGCTAAATCTAACCCAAAATGGATTAGCTTGTGGGATCACTTGAAGTCTGAGGTATATGCTAAGTGCCAAAAACTGAACGCTATTCAATCTTATGTTGATCGCGAAGAGATTGTTTCAATCCAAAATCAGTACGATTGGGTCAGGAAGTTCAACTTTTCTAATTCTGAATTTACTGATAGTTTGGTTGATGGTAAGATGAAAGAATTCGCCGTCAAGATAACCGAAATGTGCGCTGGAGACTTTAAAACTGCCGAAGACCTAAAGGGCTTTGCTGAAAATATAGGTAGCGAGCTAAACTTCTCCGAAAAACCTACGCACGATCTTTGTCAGGTTGCTCAAGATTGCCACGAAAGGTACAGTATGATCACGATGATTGATTTAAGCTGGAGATTTGAGTTTGACAAGATCAAGGATAAAATTTCGCAGTACATTAACCTAGTTGATGTTTGCGGCAACCTGAACGATTAGTGGACGTTGTTCAGGGGCGCGGCTCA
>CENS01025934.1_pt1 | contig 15094 bp, 20 predicted proteins | sample 530201 | NCBI WGS metagenome assembly CENS01 (sample SAMEA2619747, study PRJEB7988) | marine metagenome | biome: marine biome (ENVO:00000447); feature: surface water layer (ENVO:00002042); material: "saline water (ENVO:00002010), including plankton (ENVO:xxxxxxxx)" | depth 5 m | reverse complement strand
AACAAAAAATTATAGACTACACAGAAGTATCGAGTAACGTATTTACAGATACTATTTTAAATGGATTTATTAATGATGCTGAACTTAGAATTTTAAGGGAAGTAGATTCTGATAATAATCGAAAATATGCAACAGCTAGTTTAGTTGTTAATACTAGATTTATAGATACGCCTGATGATTTATTAATAGTAAGATCTGCTCAAATTGTAGACTCAGATGGAACAGCTTTAGCTGATAATAGAGATTTTCTTCAGTATCGAGATACTAATTTTATGTCTGAATATAACCCTAAAGGAGAGACAGGGGTTCCCAAATATTACAGCTACTGGGATGAAAACACTTTGGTTTTTGCTCCAACACCTGATGCGACCTATACAATTCAAATAAATTATATCTTGAAAACTTTAGGATTATCGTCTACAAATACAACTACATACTTAAGTCAAAAATTTCCCAATGGTTTATTGTATGCTTGCCTGGTTGAGGCTTATGGTTTTTTAAAAGGACCCGTTGACATGCTCCAGTTATATGATAAAAAATACACAGAGGCAGTCAAAGGTTTCTCAATTGAACAAATGGGAAGACGAAGACGGGATGAATACCAAAGTGGTGTTCCTCGAATAGGTAAACAATAAGGAGATAAACTATGGCAATAACACAAGCAATTTGTAATTCATTTAAGAAACAGCTTTTAGAAGCTGACATGAATTTCAAACAAACTGGTGGGGATAAGTTTAAATTAGCTCTTTACGTTTCTACAGCAACTCTAAATTCAGCTACAACCTCTTTTACTACAACTGGACAAGTTGCAGCGAGTGGTCAATACGCTTCTGGCGGCGGTCTTCTTGTTAACTCAGGAACTTCTATGACTGCTGGTGTAGCAAGAACAGACTTCGCGGACAGATCTTTTACTGGAGTGACGTTAACAGCTAGAGGTGCTATGATTTACAATACATCTTCTGACACTACTAATGCGTCAGTTTGTATTTTAGATTTTGGAGCAGATAAAACAGCTACATCAGGAACTTTCACAATTCAGTTTCCAGCGCCAACATCAACAGCAGCGATTCTAAGGATCTCTGGTTAATCTTAGGAGGTAATCTCCTATGGCAACCACTTGGGGTCAAGCATCGTGGGGCGACAATTCTTGGAATACAGAAATAAATAATATTTCTGTAACTGGGATAGGTGCGTCTTTTACTTTAGGAAGTGTAGTAGGTTACCCAGGTTTAGGGTGGGGAGCAAACTCTTGGAACGTTGGTGAATGGGGATCAGTAAATACAGGAAATCAATTAGTAACTGGTTTTGGTTTATCTGCAAATCTTGGACAAGTAGAACAATCATCAAGTACAGGTTGGGGAAGACTCACTTGGGGAACAAGTGTGTGGAATGGATACGGTACAGTAATCCCTGCTGGTAATTCTATGTCCATGTCTTTGGACAATAACGTTTTAATTGATACAGAAATAAATGCTGGTTGGGGACGACTAGGATGGAATATTAATGCTTGGGGTATAAGAGGACAAGCTTTTGCAAACAATTTCCCAATGACTATGTCATTGAATGACGTAGTAATTGATAATGAAATTAATACAGGATGGGGTTCAGACGGATGGGGAGTTGAGGGCTGGGGTGCATCAATTCAAGTAGTTGATGTAACTGGTGAAACTATGACTGCATTCGAAGGTAGTGCAGGTCTAGCATTTGATGGAGATTCAAATGTTACTCCTACAGGTAATCCTTTAACTATCACTGCTCCAGCGACTGTTGAAGCGTTTGCTTCTTTTGTTGCAGAACCTACAGGTGTTCCAATGACAATGACATTGTCATATGACCCTGAAGTTATAAATACTGAAAGTTTACCAATGACAATTGCTTTAGGTACAGCGATTGGAGACAATGTTACTATCGCAGAAATATCTGCTCAATCAGCTTCAACATGGGGTCTTAAATCTTCTTGGGGATTTGGAGTATATGGAAATCAACAAGTAAACACTCTTGTAATGGCTATGCAAGAAAACTTTAGTGGTGCTGATCCTGCACCAGATGCAGAAGCTACTGGTCAAGCAATGGCTATGAATTTATCACCAATAAGTAATTTTGATATTATTGGAGATGCCTCAGTTAGAATTTTAACAGCTATGGGTTGGAGTGATGGTACTTGGAGTGAGTCTAAATGGGGTAATGGAACATTCTTAGCAGTTCCAGATTTCACATTTAGTTTATCGGCTAACTTAGGGACAGCAGTATTAGATGCAAATACCATACCTACTATTACAGGTCTAACTAATTTATTTACTGACGTTGGAACTGTAACAACGACAGGTACAGGTAAAACAATTCCTACAGGAAACTTGTTGACAATGGGCTTAGGAACAGCTACAAATGTACTGATTTGGAACGAAGTTAATACTGGCACAGCACCAGTTGACCCTCCAGGATGGCAGGAAGTTTCAACAAATGCTGCATAATTATAGTTTGACACTATAACAAAAATTTTATAAATTAAGTAAATCGGAGATAAAAATTATGGCAAACTCTACATCAGCTAGTTTAAAACTTACAGTACAAGCAACTGGAGAAAACTCAGGAACTTGGGGACAAATTACAAATACAAACTTATTAATTCTAGAACAAGCGATTGGTGGATTTCAATCAGTTGCAATTACTTCTGGAGCAACTTTAACTTTTTCAAATGGTGCTTTATCAAATGGTAAAAACCAAGTATTGAAATTAACAGGTACAATTGGAGGAGCAGTTAACGTTGTTATCCCTGATTCTATCGAAAAAACTTTCGTAGTAGAAAATGCTACTACTGGTGCTTTCACAGTCACATTCAAAACTACTTCAGGAACTGGAGTAACTTGGGCGGCTGCTGACAAAGGCACTAAAATGATTTACTCAGATGGAACTAATGTTGTTGATACAGCATTTACAGATTTATCCTCTGACTACTCACCACAACTTTCAGCTAACTTAGATGCAAATGGTAATAACATTGCTATTGATACTGCAACAGGTATCATTGATGAAAATGGAAATGAGCAAGTTACTTTTACAACAACTGGATCTGCAGTTAATGAATTCACAGTAGCTAACGCAGCTACAGGTAATGCACCTGAAATATCTGCGACTGGTGGTGACACTGACATTGATTTAAATCTTACACCAAAAGGAGTTGGTAGAGCAACTTTTAATGGTCAAGGTAAAATTCAAAGTGTTGCAGAAAAAGTTACAACTGAAGCAACAGCTGCTACAGGAACTGTAAACTATGATGTTCTTACACAAGCTGTATGGAACTTTACTACAGATGCTTCAGCAAACTGGACATTAAACATTAGAGGTGATGGATCAAATTCTTTAAATAGTATTATGGACACAGGAGAGTCTTTAACAGTAGCTCATATTGTAAAACAAGGTGGTACTGCATATTACAATTCAGCTGTACAAGTTGATGGTAGTTCAGTTACTCCAGAATGGCAAGGTGGATCGGCACCTACAGCTGGAAACGTTAGCTCACTTGACGTATACAGTTATACTGTTATAAAGACTGCAGATGCTACATTTACAGTGTTAGCAGCACAAACGCAATTCGCGTAAAAATTAGGAGGATAGAAAGATGCCAATAATTGGATCTAGAGGTGGCGGAGCAGTAAAAGGTTTTGGTCTTACTTCAGGAAGAACTATCAGACCATTTATTGAAGCTGAAGGTGGAACTATTTTAACTTGTGGTGACTATAAAACACATGTCTTTACTGGAGATGATACTTTCAATGTTAAAAATGAAGGTACAACTGATGGCTCTAATTCTTTTGAATATCTTGTAGTTGCAGGAGGAGCTAATGGTGGAAGTTATTTCCGTGGAGGCGGAGGTGGCGCAGGTGGTTTTAGAGAAAATTACCCTAGTCCAGCCACTGGAGGTTTAGCTGCAGCATATGGAATTTTTCCAGTTACAGTTGGAGGCGGTGGAGGATCACCGACACAAGCTCCAGGGGGTACTGGATCACCATCATCATTTAGCTCTATTAGCTCAACAAGAGGTGGTAACGAAGGTCAAACAGGAGGTTCTGGAGGAGGAACTAACGGACAAGGCCCTGGCCCTGCAGGTAACTTAGGAGGATACTCTCCACCTGAAGGTTTTCCAGGAGGAAGATCACAAGGAGGATGTTCACCAGGAGGTGGCGGTGGCGGAGGAGCTAGTCAAGCAGGTTCTAATGGTGCACCAGGAAATAGTGTTCCAGCAGGTAATGGCGGAAATGGTGCAGGTATTGAAACAGCTTTTTTTGGACCAACAGCGCCAAGTTATGGTACTCCAGGTCCTAGTGGTTCATTTAGATATTTTTCTGGCGGAGGCGGCGGTGGAACATACGGTTCTGGCGTTGTCGGAACAGGCGGAATAGGTGGTGGAGGAACTGTAAATTCTCCAAGTCCAGTTAATTCTGGAGGCGGTGGAGGTGCAGGTAGATTTACTGGTTATCCTCCTTCAACTTTTCCATCACATGGAGGGTCTGGTTTAGTTGCAATCAGATACAAATTTCAGTAGGAGTTTATTATGGCACATTATGCAAAATTAGATGAAAACAATTTAGTATTATCACTTCATTCAGTAGATGATGATAAAACATTAAATAATGGTGTTGAAGATGAAGCAACTGGTATCGCATATTTAACTAAGGTGCATGGTTGGCCACATTGGAAAAGATACTCATATCATATGAGAAATGGTGTTAGAATTACACATGATGGGTTTGTTGAAGAAGATCAATCTAGAGCTTTTAGAAAAAATATAGCTATTATAGGTGGTACTTATGATCCTGTTAGAGATGCTTTTATTGAACCAAAACCTTATCCTTCATGGGTTTTAAATGAAACAACATGTTGTTATGAAGCTCCAATTCCAAAACCATCAAGCCAAACAAACGGCTTTCCTGATAGATATATTTGGAATGAAGAAACACAATCTTTTGATAAAGAAGTAATAGATCCAAATACGATTCCTGGCTAACACTTGACTTAGTTTCCAAAAATGATAGTTAATTATCATAGAAACTATGAAAGAAATCGAACTAACAAAAACTTCTATTTTTGTAGATCACTTAAATAAATCTTCTCTGTTAAAGAATAGAGAGATTAAAAGAAATATTTTAACTCAAATTAAATCTCAACCTAAAATATTAAAAAATTTAGCTGAGCATGATGATATAAAAGTTTTTTTAAACCAACATATGTGTTGGGTTATGGATCATCAAACAGATTTTTTTTATAAACATGTTAAAAAAAATTTATCTCCAATAGGGGATGTGTTTGCAATTTTTAAAGATCAACACCAATCTACAAAATTAAAAAATTATGAAAACCCTTATAATCTTTATGATTCACCTGATTATACATACATATATGTAGTTCAAAGTGGGTCTTCTGAAAATTATATTGTTTTCGAATATGATAATCACATAAGAAAAAAATTATCTTGGCAAGTTCCTTTAGAAACAGGAAAGTTTATAATGTGGAACAGCTCATTAAATTATTATTTGACACCTAACAAAACCCTTAAATCAACTATTGCTATGTTGGTTCATTGTCAAATAAAAAAATAAAATGCATCTAAAAGATTATTATTGGTATTTTAAATCAGCACTACCTGAACGAATTTGTGATGATATTATTAATTTAGGTAAAGAAAAAAAACAACATATGGCATTAATTGGTAATGCATCAAAAAAGGGTTTAGCTAATGCTTCTAAAAAAGAAATTAAAGATGTCCTTAAAACTAGAGATTCTGATATAGCTTGGTTAGATGATTTGTGGATATATAACCAAATACATCCTTATATACACGCTGCTAATGAATCTTCTGGTTGGAATTTTCAATGGGATTATAGCGAGGCTTGTCAATTTACTAAGTATAAAAAAGGACAATATTATGGTTGGCATATAGATTCATGGGATGGACCTTATAATAACCCAGAAGATAAAAATCTACATGGTAAAATTAGAAAATTATCAGTCACAGTTTCTTTATCCGATCCTAATGATTATGAAGGAGGAGAATTAGAGTTTGATTGTAGGAACGAACGTTTTGGAAAAAAGAAAAATTTATTAACTTGTAGTGAAATTAGACCTAGAGGATCTATTGTAGTGTTTCCAAGTTTTGTTTGGCATAGAGTTAAACCAGTTACAAAAGGAGTGAGGTACTCTTTAGTAATTTGGAATGTAGGGAATTCTTTTAAGTAAAATGAAAATAATAACAGTAGATAATTTTTTTGACAATTTTGAAAATATTCAAAATGCTTTTAAAGAAATTACTTTATATAATTTAAAAACATATAATAAAAAATTTAATAAAAAAGATACGTGGCCAGGATTTAGAAGTGATGAAATTTCAAAAATAAATCCCTTTTTATTTAATCTTATTTTAAAAGAAATATTTGACAAATTTAAAATTCCTTTTTTTAATAATAGAATTACAATGAGTTCTACAGTTCATTTAAGATTAAATAATTCTGAAGAAGATTGGATTCATACAGATGATCAATGGCAAAAAACTTTAATAATATATTTATCAGAAACAAATTTAAAATCTGGTACATGTTTTTATGAAAACAATAGCAACATACCTTCGACTACTATTAATTTTATTAAAAATAGAGCTTTGTTATATGATGGAAACATAAGACATATGTCTTTATTAAATTATGGAAATAGTATACATAATGGTCGTTTAACTCTTAATTGTTTTATTAATAGTGAATATTATGGAGGATAGTATGAAAGAAGAAATTATTGAAGAAGTAACTTTTAAAGAAGAAAACTATTTTGCATCTCCTATTTGGATGGAGAAGAAACCTGAGTTTTTAAAAGAATTAAAAAAACCTTGTGATCAATACATTAAAGAATGTAAAATTAAAAATAAAAATATTACTAAAAAATATAAAGATTTTGGATTTTCTCATCAATCAGGTCAAATACAATATGACACTAAATTATCAAATTTTGTAAAATATGCTGGAGATAAATCTTGGGAATTTTTATCAAACCAAGGTTTTGATTTAAGTAATCATACATTATTATTTACAGAAATGTGGGTTCAAGAATTTGCTAAAAAAGGTGGTTATCATGAAACACATGTACATTACAATAATCATGTTTCTGGTTTTTATTTTTTAAAATGTTCAGAAGAAACTTCTATGCCAATATTTTATGATCCGAGACCAGGAGCTTTAATGACAAAACTTCCAATTAAAAAAGGAATTAACCACGCAATAGATGCTGTTCATTTTAAACCAACTCCAGGAACTATGATGATATTTAACAGTTATATGCCTCATGGGTTTTCTTTAGACCATGGAAAAAAACCATTTAGATTCATACATTGGAATATACAAGCTGTTCCGAATGTAATTTTAAAAAGATGAAAATAGCAAAAGAAATAAATACAGGTGATTTATTTTATGCATATAAAAGACCTTACGATATTTTAACTGATCAAGCTATAAAAGAATCAGTTGAATATATAAAAAAATTTAAAAAAACAGCAATGTTTGCTGACCATGGTTGGTGGGATATAGCATTATCTAAAATAAATAAAAACGGTCTTCATTTAGAGTTTGGAGTTTATACTGGTACTTCAATTAACTATTTTTCAAATGTTTTACCTGATATTACGTGGTACGGATTTGATAGTTTTTTAGGAATGCAAGAAGACTGGAAAGGTGGTTGGTTTGGAAAAGGTTATTTAAATTTAAATAATAAAATACCTAATTTAAATAAAAATGTAAAAATTATCAAAGGTTGGTTTAAAGATACCTTACCTAAATTTTTAAAAAATAAAAAGGACCATATTTCTTTTATGCACATAGATTGTGATACTTACGAGTCTACAAGAGATATTTTTAATTGCATTGATAGAAAAAGATTTAATAAAGGTTGTATAATACTATTTGACGAATACATGGGATATATTAATTGGCAAGAAAATGAATATAAAGCTTGGCAAGAGTATGTAAAAAAACATAAAATAAAATATAAATATGTAGCCTTTGGAGAAAGACAAGCACTTATAGAGATAATATGAGTTTTAAAAAAAATAAATACATAGTTGCTAAACAAGTTATTTCAAAAGAATTAGCTAATTTTTTATATAATTATTTTTTAATGAAAAGACAAGTTTGTAAAACTTTATTTAAACATAAAGCCGTGGCTCCAAGTGAAAATATGCATGGTACATGGAAAGATCAGCAAGTGCCAAATACTTATTCTCATTATGCTGATATTGCTATGGAAACTCTTTTATTAAAATTAAAACCTTTAATGGAAAAACATACAGGAGTTAAATTAATTGAAAATTATTCTTACGCTAGAATATATAAAAAAGGAGATGTTTTAAAAAGACATAAAGATAGGTTTAGTTGTGAGTTTTCTACAACTTTAAATTTAGGAGGGGATTCTTGGCCAATATATTTAAACCCAAATGAAAAAGAAGGATATATTCAAGGACTTGATTACAAGCCTTCCACAAACAAAGGTAAAAAAATTAATTTAAATCCTGGCGACATGTTAATTTATAGAGGTGATTTATTAGAACATTGGCGAGATAAATTTAAAGGTGAAGATTGTGCTCAAGTGTTTTTACACTATACAAATGTTAATACTCCAGGGGCTCATGAAAATATATTTGACACTAGACCTCATTTAGGACTACCTTCTTTTTTTAAGAAAGCATAATGTTAAATAAAAATGAAATTAAAATTTTTAAAAATTACTTACCTAAAGTAGATTGCGAATACTATTCTTCTTTAATAAAAAATTTAGGATCAGGGGATTTTGAATGGTCTGATAGAACTGTAGATATCACTGAAGATCCTATAGTAGAAAAAACTAAACAATTTTTTAAAGAAAAATTAAACTTAAATTTAAATATAAGACAAGCTCAATTACAAAATTGGAACGTAGGATCAGAAGGAGAACTACATGTTCATGCAGGAAGAGGGACTGAACACACTAGGTATAACAGTTTAATTTATTTAAATGATGATTTTAAAGGCGGTGAATTTTATACTAAAAAATTATCTGTAAAACCCGAACAAGGAATGTTGACTTTTTTTGATGGTAGTATAACTTATCACGGTGTTAAAAAAGTAAAACACAAGGATAGAAAGACAATTATATTATGGTGGAAAAAATAAAAAATTTTACTTTATTTAACAATACTTTTTATGTTGTTAAAAACTTCTTACCTAAAAAAGTTAGTAAAAAATTACTACATGATATAAATATTGAAATAAAAAAACCTTATCCTAAAGTTCCCAAATATCAAACTTATCCAAATTTATTTGAAAAATATAAATATGATAAAGAATGGAAATATTATTTTGATCATCTCGGTACAATTATATTTAAATTAAATTCAAGATATTCATTACATAGCAGTTGGGCAAACGTTGTAAAATCAAAAACAAATTATTTCTTACATAAACATGAGACAGACATTTCTACTGTGTATTATTTAAAAAATAAATACAAAGAGTTTGGAACTTATTTTAATTTTTATGATAAAGAATTTATCTTTCCAGGTGAGGAAAATTCATTATTAATTTTTAATGGAAAATTAACTCATTCTACAACAATGCCACCAGTAAGTATATGCAAAAAGGATCCAAGATATACATTAGTTACTGATTATATTTATAAAAATTAAATGAAAAATTTTTATTTTTTATGTAGTATGCCAAGAGCAGGCAATACTTTATTAGGTTCCTTATTAAACCAAAATAAAAATGTCCTAGTATCACCCTATAGCATAGTTCCAAATATTGCACATTCAATAGTTAGTTGCCAAGAACATTTAAATTTTAAATCTTTTCCTGACTATAAAGCATTTAATAATGTGTTAGACAATCTTTTATATAATTATTATCATTTATGGGAAGCGAATAACATTATAGATAGAGGTCCATGGGGTCATGAACCTTTTTATTCATATTTGAAAGAAATGATTCCAGATAGAAAATTTATAATTTTATATAGACCTATTTTAGAAGTTTTAGCATCTATTGTATATTTAGATAAACCGGAAGATCCTGTTCAGTATTGTGATAATTTAATGAATAATAGTTTTGTTTCAGAAGGTTACTACTCAATAAAAAATTTAATAAAACAAAAAGAAAATTATAAAGTTTACCATTATAAAGATTTAACAAAAAATCCTATTCAAGTGGTCAAAGATATTTGTGTTTTTTTAGACATAAAATATCAAAAACCAAACATTAAAAAAATAGAACAATATAACGTAAATGGTATTTATTATGATGATAGTCATTTAAGAAGTAATTATCATAAACTTTACACAGGACCTATAAGACATAGTTCTGACGGCAATATAAAAAGTCTTCCTAAAGAAATTATAAAAAGATACAAATCTTGGGAATTAGACATATAGAATTGATATTAAAATATCTTTAAATTAAGCTAGATTTTAGTATGATACCATAATATAATACCTAGACTATGGCCTTAAAAAAAGTAGATTTTGCACCTGGTTTTAATAAACAAAGCGTACCCTCCGCTCTCCCTGGACAATGGGTGGATGGAGATTTTGTACGTTTTAGGTATACAGCACCTGAAAAAATAGGTGGATGGGAACAGTTAACTGTTGCTAACGAGACATTACCTGGAGCAGCACGGGCTCAATTATCTTTTGCTAGTTTAAAAGGAGAAAACTACACGGCTATAGGAACCTCTCAAGGATTATTTTTATATTATGGAGAAGCATTTTATGACATCACTCCTTTGGATACAGCAATTACTGGAGCTGACTTCGACACTGTTGAAGGTTCTGACATTGTTACTGTTAATAAAACTTCCCACGGATTAGCTGTTGGTAGATACATTACTTTCACAAGCGTTGTAACTCCTAATGGATTTACAACTTCAGATACTTTTACTGAAGGTGCTTTCGAAATATTGACTGTGCCTACTGCTAATACTTTTACTATTCAAACTCCTATTGCAGCTGTGGCTGGTGCTTCATCTGGAACAGGGGGAGCTACAATTAATCCTTATGTTATAATTGGACCAACCTTTCAAACAAAAGGATATGGATGGGGAACTTATTTATGGAGTGATTCAACCTGGGGCACAGAAAGAACTGTAAGTAGTGTAACACTAGATCCTGGTAACTGGTCTTTAGATAATTTTGGTGAAGTATTGGTTGCAACTATATTTAATGGTAAAACATTTACTTGGAATGCAGGAGCCACTAATCCAAGAGCTGTAAGAGCTTCAACATCAACATCAGGATTTTCTACTTCTGCTAATCCAACAGCTACTAGATTTACATTAGTTTCAGATCGAGACAGACACTTATTTCATTTTGGAACAGAGACTACTATTGGTAATTCTTTAACCCAAGACCCTATGTTTGTAAGATTTTCTAATCAAGAAGATTTAAATACATATGCACCTACAGCAACTAATACTGCGGGTACCTTTAGATTAGATACAGGTAATAAAATTACTGCAGCCTTACAAGGTAAAGACTATGTTTTTGTATTAACAGATTTAGCTGCTTATATTATTCAATTTGTAGGGCCACCTTTTACTTTTAGTGTTAGACAAGTTGGAACTAATTGTGGCTGTATTGCCCAACATGCAGCAAGTTATGTTAATGGTGCAGTTTATTGGATGTCTAATGAAGGTGGGTTTTTTATGTATGATGGTACGGTTAAAGCACTTCCTTGTTTAGTTGAAGATTTCGTGTTTACAGTTCAAAATGGAAATTTAGGTCTTAATTATCAGTCTGCTGCTACTGTTTATTCTGAGCCTAATTCTTTATATACAGAAGTAAATTGGTTTTATCCTAAATCAGGATCTGAACAAATTGACAGGTGTGTGACGTACAACTATCAAGAAAACGTATGGACTACTTCGTCCCTTGCTCGTAGCACTTATCAAGATCAAGGTGTTTTTGAAAAACCTTACGCAACCGAATATAATACTACAAGCACTCCAGTTTTTTCACTGATTAGTGGTATTACCAATTTATATGGGGCATCCATATATTATGCTCATGAAGTAGGAACTGATCAAGTCAATAGTTCCGGCACAACTTCTATAGATGCCTTTATAAGATCTGGAGATTTTGATATTGATGATGGTGAATTGTTTATGTCTATGAGAAGATTTATGCCTGATTATAAATTTTTAGTAGGTAACTCTAAAGTAACTTTATTTATATCCGATTATCCATCGGACACTCAAACAGGTTCTCCTTTAGGTCCCTTTACAATAACAGCCACTACTGATAAAGTAGATACTAGAGCTCGAGGAAGATTACTATCGTTGAAAATTGAAAACGATGCTGCAGGGGAAACTTGGCGTTATGGTAGTTTTAGAATGGATGCTCAACCAGACGGAAGGAGATAATATGCCACTTACTACAAAAGGTAAAAAAATAATGAAATCAATGAAAGATAGATATGGTAAGAAAAAAGGTAAGGCTGTATTTTATGCTTCAAAGAATAAAGGCAAAATAAAAGGCGTAGATAAAACTAAAAAATAATGGCTAAATTAACTAATTACATACCGGAACCGAGACAAGAATATGATGTTGAAAATCAAAGACAAATTATTGAGTCGATGACTACAATGAAACAACAACTTAATTTTTCTTTTCAAGAGGATTTAAAAAACGAACAAGATACTTTTAATTATTTTTTATCATGACAATACAATATAAAAGTTCAGTATTTGATCTAACTACTACTAACTTAACTACAGTATTAACTATATCTGTATCGGCAGTAGCTATTGTAAAAACTGTACAAGCTAGTCATCAAGATGCATCAAACGTAGATGCAGATTTATATTTAAAAAAATCTGGTGGTAGTGATGTAGAAGTAGGTCATGCGCAGCTCAATAAAAGTATGGTAAATATGGTTGTAAATACCTTGAATTTAGAAGCAGGAGATGTTATAAAGATGCAAGCAAGTTCAGCAAATGAAATAACAGGTGTTGTCAGTTATGCGCTTATAAACAGAGAGAATGAAAATGGATAATATAGTAAAAATAAATTGTACGACTATAACAACTTATAGAAATACAAAAACTGGTGAAACTTCTACAGAAAAATTAGAAGGACCTGATATTGTGTCCGATGTTACAGTTCAAGTTTCTCCTAAAGGATTAGATTTAATGCAGAAAGTTATGAATAAACAAAATGAAAATAAGAAATCAAACACCTAAGGGTGGAACTGAATTACAACTTGGATTTTTAACTAAGTACGTAGACAAAAAATTATTAGACCAAGTACAAATCTGTACAAGTGTTCCGGGTAAAATACCAATAGATCCAAAAAAGGTAAACATTCTTTGGCAAAAGAATTCTTATGATCAACCTAATTTATACCCTTGGTTTAAAAATAAAGCCAACCACAACATATATGATTGGTATGTTTTTAACTCTCATTGGAATCATGAAAAATTTAGGATGATGTTCGGACTACCCGACCACAAATGTATTGTTATTAAAAATGGTATTGAAAAAATAGAAAAAGCTAATCCTTACAAAGAAGGTCAACCAATAAAAATTATACATCAAAATACTCCGTGGAGAGGACTAAGTGTACTATTAGGTGCCATGCAATTAGTAAAGAATCCATTAATTAGTTTAGATGTTTACTCTTCGTGTGAAGTGTATGGTAAAGATTTTATGGAAAAAAATGATCATAATTACAAAGCTTTGTATGAACAAGCAGAGCAGCTACCTAATGTAAATTACATTGGTTACAAACCAAACGAATACATTAGAGCTAATATAAAAAATTATAATATGTATGTATACCCAAGTATATTTGAAGAAACTTCATGTATATCTTTATTAGAATCTATGGCAGCTGGACTATATTGTATTACCACAAACTATGGAGCTCTTTTTGAAACGGGCGCTGAATTTCCAATGTATATACCTTATGACAAAAAGTATGAAAGATTGGCTGAAAAATTTGCTTATGGTATAGAAGTAGCAGCTAAAACTTTACACAGAACAGAAATACATAATCATTTAACTACACAGTCTGGTTATACTCATTTGTATTACGGATGGCCTAAACAAGCTTCTTCGTGGACTAGATTTTTACAAGGAGCAATTAATGCAAAAAAGCAATAAGGCCTCTGGCCAAAACAATGAACCCATCTGGTTTACTAAAGACAATACGAATAAAACCATAGTTCCTAATAAAGATACCTATCAAACTATTAAAACTAACAAAGTTGAAGGAGAGGTAACCGAAATAAACCTAGGCTCTACTTCACCTTACAAAATAATGGTATGCACCCCTTGTCATAGTGATGTTAGTATGCATTATTGTCAAGCAGTTTTAAAGTTTCAACAAGAATGTTGGCAAAAGAAAATACAGGTTAGTTTTACTTTACTTAAATCTTCTTTGGTTACACAAGGTAGAAATTTATGTGTAGCTGAAATGTTGAACCATGAAGATAATTATACTCACTTATTATTTATAGACTCTGATATTGATTTTAATGGGTCTACTATATTTAAAATGTTAGACTTAGATAAAGATGTTATTTCTTGTCCTTATCCTATGAAGATGTTAAGTTGGGATAAAGTGTGGAGAAGGTATCATGAAAAAGTAGATGCTGTTAAAACAGCAGATGATTTAGCTAAATCCGGATATACCTTTCCTGTTAAAATAGAAGATCCCGATAACATTCAAAGTGAAAAAGGAGTGATAGAGCTTTCGCATGCCCCCACTGGATGTATGTTAATTAAAAGAGAAGTATTAGAGAAAATGATTAAAGAGTATCCAGAATTAGAAATATTTCAACCTACTATTATTAATGGTAAAGAAGAAAAGAAAACCAATATGTTTAACTTATTTGACACTTTACACGACCCTAAGACTAAACGTTATTTTGGAGAAGACTTTGGATTTTGCCAAAGATGGGCTGATATAGGTGGTAAAGTACACGCTTACATAAATGATTACATTACTCACGTAGGAGAATACTCTTATTGTGGTCGATTTAGAGATGATTTGTGGCAAGGAAGTAGACCTGTCAAATCTGTTGACGACAC
>CENS01013385.1_pt1 | contig 15094 bp, 16 predicted proteins | sample 530201 | NCBI WGS metagenome assembly CENS01 (sample SAMEA2619747, study PRJEB7988) | marine metagenome | biome: marine biome (ENVO:00000447); feature: surface water layer (ENVO:00002042); material: "saline water (ENVO:00002010), including plankton (ENVO:xxxxxxxx)" | depth 5 m | reverse complement strand
CCTCTTCTATTGTGTCCTTATCTAATTTATCACAAGGCAAAGGAGGACAAGACTTTTCTCTCAATCTATCAATTACACCAATAGGGTCGAAATCTACACCAAGGAACTTGAAAAACTCTACAATTCTTTTTTCAGAGTTCAATCTTAAGGCAAGGAACTCTTCTCTTTTGCCAACCTCTATTAAGTCAGCCATTGTTAGACAAGTATATTCGCCAAAGGTCATGTAGATTAATTCTTTTGCACCAAGTTTTCTTGTGCTTTCCTTTAAAACATACTTTGCTTGCTTGGGATCGAATACTTGCTTTTTATAGGGCGCACTTTCATATTTTTCTAGCGCATTAAAGTACTTTCTAATTTTGATAGAAACTATTAAAGCGGCAGCCTCCTTCTCTTTGTTTGTAGGCTTTCTGTGGAATCCAAAACGATCTAACACAGCGTTACTTGGTGGCTCACCAATCAATCCTTTTTGGGCTTCAATATAGCCAGCAACCTTGTTTTGTATTATCGCTTCAAAAAGAACTTCATTTGTTATTTCATCGTTTAAATTAAACGGACCTAAAGCATCGCCTATAAATTCAGTAAAGTTACCTGATCCTCCAACACGCTCTTCGTTGAAATTCTCGTTTAAGAACTCTAGCATCTCCTTAGAGAGCCAAGCAATCAATTTTGTTAAAGCTATGCATGTTACAAAACAAATTAACTCTACTATTAATTTATGTAAAATTGTGTAAAGATTTATGTTTGGGATTGAAGGAATCTTTGGTAATTTAAACAATGGCAACATATCAGGGAATAATATGTCTGGGTTTGAAGAACTATATGCAACAGAAAGCTCTTGTCCGCAAGGGCTGACTTCTCTTAATGTTGCTTCTATTTGTTGTTCTGTCAGATTTCCAAGTTGTTCTTTAATTAATTTTCTGATTGATGCCGAAATAATAAATTGGACTGGGATTAAATCAAAAAATTGTTCAAAATAAGGATTAATACATTCCGCAGGATCAGCAGGCTTTGTTAGCTCTGAGACAACAGAAAAAATGTTTGAAATAATATCAATTGACCCATCGGCACTATTATACAAACTGCTCTTACTTAAACAGCCCTTAACTGAATCCATGGGCTCTGAATAAGGCTTAAGATCCTCTTTGACAATCTCAGGAGCAATGGCTTTACAAAACTCATTGTTTAAAGCCCCTTCAGCGTTTAATTCCTTAATAAGATCATTTATTAAATTATTTGCATTTTCAGCAACACCTATAAGCCCTTGGAATGAAAGATCAGTTAAGCCAAATGCAATAGCGGTATTGACGCCTAAGCCAGCACCCCTGTCAAAAACTGGCTCAAAAAGATCTTTCCAACTATCAGGCTTTTCCGCTAAAGACTCTAAGATATCTCCACCTAAACTATTGGCAGCTTTCGTAACTTCTTTTTTTTCATTACTAGAACCACCATTAGCGACATTATTTTCGTCTTGTTCTTGGTTATTAACCGATCCTTCATTTGGTTTGTTTGGTTTAGTCATTTTAGTTTAATTTGTGATGATTGCTTGTTATTGATATATCAGTTAGTTTTGTTTTGAAATTGACTTCTCTAATCGCCCCATTCAAACATCCAATTACATTATCAATCTGGTTTTTAATATTTGTTGGCAGAGAAGCGATCACGCCTATTGCGGTTTCAATAGAAGGTGCAGTTGGAACACCGGGTAATGTAGTTATGTGAACGTGTGCTGCTAAAATACCAAATATTATTGTAGCCGAATTTCTTAATGCAAAAACATTATGGTTTATGTTTCTTATTGATGTTTCCAACTCTGTTAAATAGTCGTTAAGGTTTTTCCCCAAAACCATAGGCTGTAGATTCTCAACGTCGTTATTGTGGATTAGAGATACACCAACGCCTCTTGTTAAGCTTGTTAAGCCTCTTTGATTTTGCGTAGCCTCTGGAGATGTATGTATTGCTACTCCGTTCAACCAAGATACTAACTGAAGATGGTCTGCGAACAATGTGACCGTACTAATTCCCTTCTCGGTGTTGTTTAGTTTATCCGCATTTTCACTATTGGCTTGATTTAAAGTTAAGCCACCCTCACCCTTTTCTAGCCTATTGGGATTGAATACATAGCTTGGTGATATGCCCTCATTAATGAAAATACCAGCGCCAGTCTTAATTGGCTCAATAACTTTGACAGCTTTTTCTGAAAACTTGTTTACACCGACTGCTAGCTGAATTGAATCATTTTCAATGACACTTTCAACTTTGTCGTTTTTACTCTTTTGATAAAACTTAGTAAGGAGAACGACAGAGTTGTTGTTGTTCTCAATGAATTCTGTATCTTCGTTTAATATTGGTTTAACACTCATTTATTTACTTTTTGGCTTGCGATTAGTGGAGGGTTCTTGTTTTTGACCACCGGGCTTTCTTACAATCCAAGGATCTCTCAAATTTACTCTATCTTTAAATGAAAAAATTAAATTAGAGTTTTGTTTTGCATCGATTTTGCTGTTTGCTTTGACATCATAAGGAACTCTTAATAAAAAAGAAGCAATTGCGGCAGCGTCTTCCTGTTTACTATTTAAATATAAGACATGATACATTTGTTCAGATTGTAAATATAAAACATTTCTATTCTCTATGGTTACTCGATCTACAACCCCCTTTGATCGAACCCTTTCTCTATCCACGTCTGAATCCCTAAATGGATCTGCTGATGCTACAGCCAATTCAAAATTGTTTGTGCCCGTATTGCCGGGGGCGGTTGTTTTGTTACCAGTAATTTTAAAGACTATTTTTCCAACAAACTCATTGCTGGTTTTCGTTTCAGTGTCTTCAAAAACTTTTTTTGACAATAGCTTAACAAGAGCGGTTACCTCTACATCAGGAGTTAAGAAGTTTTTCTCATTTTGTTTTTTAACTATTGGTTTTTTACTCGCCACTAGCCTTCTCTCCCTGGATTATTTCAAAGATATTGTCGGTCTCTTCATCAGAAAGAGTTAAATCTTCTTGATAAGACTGCTGTTTAGCCATCATTGCAGCTATCTTTACTAGTTGTTCATTGGATCTCTGTAGGGTCTCAACGTATTTAGCGGCGATGACACCAGATCTACTATGGTTAGTCTCGCCGCTACTAATTTCTGCTCTTAACTCTTGCAATAAATCAAGAGTGAGCTTTCTATCTTTTTGAATATTTTGTAAACTTTCTTCTATTGTTTTCTTTACATTAGCCATACTATAAGTATAATTTAAAAAGATTTATGATTCATTCCAATTGTGTTTAAAATTGCGATATTTTTCACGATATTTCTTTAAACTTGTGGCTATTTGCTTTGTATTAAGCCCTGTTAGCTCTCTTAAATAAAGAAAAATTGCTTTTTTGTTCAAAATTTCAATGTCATCAGGGTTTTCAAGTATGTTTTTAATGGCATGGAGTACTCTTAAATCGTTTGTAAGTTCAGGAGGGTTGCCTTCTGCCGCTATCCAAGAGTTAATATTAGCCAACAAATAAGACCAAAACTCGGTTTTTTCGCGATTTTCGCTGTAGCTGTCCTTAGAAGTTGAATAAGTTGACTCTACTTCTCCATAAGCATCGTCAATATTAACCTCTCTTCTTAGTCTTTTATTATTCTTTTTTGTTTGCTGGATAAACCAATTTTTGGTAACAACCGAAAAATAAGAGAACGCCTTGTGACCCTTATCAGGATCATACTTCTCTAAAATAGTAACCAGCCACAGCTTGCAATCATCTCTCAAATACTCAACATTTGGTAGAGAAGTAAATTTATAAGTAAAACATATCTTATCTACAAGTTCATTAAATGCAGGTCCAATCAATTTTGCATACAAAACCTCTTTTTGATAGCGATCTTTTGTCTTGCAATATTCTATTATTGCGTTTTCGTGAACTTTTGTAAAATATTGATTTTTCTTTCTCTTTCTAGCCATCGATCTCTTCCTCGGAGAATCCTGCTAAAAAGCCTTCTATATCTCCTACCACTTCCTCACTATGAGCTATTAAGCGCTCAATAGTAGGCTCGCCATGGTATGTTTCGCTATTATTCATTCTCTCTAGATGCTCTTTAAATGTCTCTATAGAGCTTAAAACATTATCGTATTCATCATTGACAAACATTAAACGTGTAAAAAGTCTATAATTTACCCATAATGAAACAAGCAGAGCTAGCGTTACTACTATTTCAAATATCATCATATAATTTACTTTTCATATCCTTTATTTCTTTTTCTAAATCTTTTTTAGAGTCTAAAATTGCCTGCTCCACAACTTCTCCAACTTGCTTGCTTTCTGTAGTAGTAGAACCGCCTGTTGAAAAGGCAGAAGGTATTTTTATTGGTGGACCATGATTGCAATGTGGACAAGATTTTAGATCGCTTTGCGAAATAGATAGCCACTGCCACCATTCCCTAGTACAATCATTACACTTAAAGTGGTATTTAGGCATTTTTTACTCGTAAACAAACTCTGATTGATCCTCATCAACCTTGAATGTTGGTGGGTTTGTGACTACTAACTCATCTTGTGATTGACCTTGTACTACGAAATTAAACTCTTTGAGTACTGGTACAATATCTGATTGTTCTAGTAGTGACTTTTGTAGAGCCATCATTACGGCTCCTAGTGCTTGATCTGATAGTTTCATTTTATTCTCCTAAAATTTTTGTTAATAAATAATCAGCTTCATTAAAATTATTCATGCACGAAGCATTTTGAGTAACTTTTTGTACAAAATATTCTGTTTGCTTCTTGTACATGTCGTTATCTATTTTCAAATCAACTCTTTTTATAATATCTTTTTCTATTATATCATAATATCGTGTGTAATTTTCAGATAAATAATTAAGTGAGAAGGAAGCTTTCGTTCCTGATTTAAAATCTATCTTTCCCCTCACTAAGTCTTCTGTGTCGTTTGTTATGTCTGTGAGCTTATATTTGTCGAACTCTATTTCTTTTATTTCTCCAAACTTGTAAAATAGATAATCTAACTCATGAATACAATCTAACAAAATACCGCCACCAAGAGATTTATTGGCGCTGTATGACTCCAAATGATTTGTATTCGGTCTCCACTTTTTTAAATTATAGCCAAAGTAAGCACTTATATATGGAGTGTTTTTATCAATGCTTTTAACACTATCTGTAAATCTTAAATTACAGCCGACCATGGTTGTTAAATTTTTGCTATTAACTATTTTTAGTAATTGATCGACACCGGTTCGATCAGTATAAAAGGGTTTTTCACAAAAAATAGGAATATTATGCTCTGCTAGCTTTAGACAATGTTGAATGTGAAAAACATTTGGTGAACATACAAAACCAAAATCATATTTTTCCAATAATATTTGGTCAATATTATCAATCTCGTCAACATCAACTATTCTTGTAGCAATGCCGATCTCATTTAAATTTTTAGAGTGACGTTTTCCAATTGAGCCGCCACCAATTATTATTGCATTCATCACGTCTTTCTCTTAAATAAATTTGTTTTGTGATAACCAAGTGCCTCTAAATCCTCCACAGCTTTTTGGACCTTATTTAGATTAATTCTTTTCCCATCTTATTAAACTACCACAATTTCTCCAACCAGTAAAGCTAACATAGTCAGGCTTTAAAACTAAATTTTTTATCTTATTTTTCTTTTTAAGTTCTTTAAGTATCTCAACTAGATTTTTATTGTAAAGTGGATTGCCTGTAAAGCTTTTATTGCCACCTTCTATTTGAAACCCTACTGGCTCTATATGTAAAAACTTTAGTGATTCTGTATCAAGTGATAGAAAATCTTCAAACATTTCTTTCTCTAAAAATGGTATTTGTTCTATTGAGTGATTTGTTAAAATACATAAATTTTTGTACCCTCTATCTTTTAGTAAGCTAACAAATGGCTTCCAATCATAGTAGTTAAAATAAGCAGCTTCAACAGATGCATTAAATTTACTTGCAAGCTTTGAACAAACAGATTGTCCAGAATCAGACACCTCGGCAGAAATAAAATCCGCTCCTGTATTTTTAAATTTAGAGTACAAAGAAAAAACATTTCTACCCCAACCAGCGCCGACTTCAATAATTGCATCTGTTTCAGGTGTTACCATCTCTTCAAAAAAGCCTTGCACGTATAGTCTTTTTAATTTAACTGCATCATACAAAGTCTTCTTTTGTAAAACAGACTCGTGAACAATTAAAACATTTTCTATGCTTTTTGCCTGTTCAGCAGTTTTAAATGACTCAGTGCCAGGACCCAAATCCCAATAATTCATGACCTCCCATGCGTCATCTAAACTATCTTCATCTATAGTGTCAACAAAATTACTTAATTTATTCCAATAGTTTTCATAATCACAATGTTCACCTGATGAAAACTTCTTTTTTATTTTTCTTAAAATTTCTCTTCTTTGTTCTGGATTATTTAGCTCTGATAAGTCTGCTTTGTGCTTAACACCTGTTATTTCTTCAAAGTGTTCCCCGCCATCCAAGAATCTTAAATTTTTTCCCCATACTTTATCATGAACTTTCCACGCATCAAACTCGCTTTTACTTTCAATTTTCCAAGGAGAATTCTGGTCATATCCTAATGAATTACCCTTGTCACAATATCCAATTGTAATAATTTTTTCAAAACCCATGTAGTATAAAAGTTGAAAAACATTTGAAGCAATGTTGCCGCCAGCGTGTACGCTTTGCATGTCTGAGCCATACTTCTCTAAACATTGGTCCCACTCTAAGGAGAGGGCAGGCATCCAACTTGGGTTTCTATATGGATTTTTATATTCTTTGCAATAATAAAGATTCTTATATTCTTGAGAATACTCTTCTATTAGTTTTATAGGGATTTGACCTATATCAAATCTATTACTTCCTTCTTGTCCAAAGACTACTTTTACACCTTCATAATTTTTAATATAGTGACTTTTCGATTTAAACAGAATTTTATCGTCTTCTTGCAGGTGTTGTTGGTGTCTTCGTTGCAAGCATTTTGGATCCAGTAAAACAAACTTATAATCTTCAAAGTACTGACGAAACTTATTATCTGCGGTTAACCACATTGCAGACTCTGGATAATATTCAATGCCTTTGTTAACGCATATTGAAAAATTGTTTTGAATTAACTTTTTCAATTCCTGCTCATCATAATTACTGGCAGAGGGTCCACCAAAAACACAAAAAGCAGTTGCCCCATCAGCAATATTTTTAAAATTTTCGTTAATTTTCATTATACATCCTCTCCGCTAGTTCAAATTGCCACTCCCAATCAATGTCAAAGCACTCTACCTCATCCATAACAAAAAAATCAGGGTCTTTACTCTTTTTAAAAGAGCCCATATAAACGTCCTTGCCTATATCTTCTAGTGTCCCGCCATATAATGAATGAGCAGCCTCATAACAAGTTTCAACAAATTTTGTCTCTAAAGTAGCTAAATATTTGTCATCGCCATAGAATTTATTTAACATAACCCCTTCGCTATCAAATAGAAATGTTTTCTTTTCAAACACTCCAAACATCCCTCTTGACTCACTTTCTAAAAAATTGTTAACAAATTTTTCTATTGTCTCAATCTTTAGCAATGGATTGCAAGCATTAATTATGACATAATATTTAAATGGTAACTTGTCGTACCACTCAAGAGCTTTTTGCAGCGTGACTGGCTCTTGTGTCGATTCTTCACTTCTGACAAAGTAATTAACATCATGTTTCTTTGCAATATCTATTAATTCATCATCCATAATAGATAAATAAAAATTATCTTTAGGTATCAAATTAGAAGATAGAACCTTTTTAATCGCTATCTCAAACAAATTAGAATTAGCAAAGGGTCTTAGCATCTTATTAGGGACCCTTGTTGATTGAGTCCTTGCTTGTATTATAAAAACTACGTCTTTTATATCTTTCATTTATGTATTCTTCCTAAACACAGAAACACTACGTGCTCCTTGTAGAACCTTATCAACATTATTCATATTATCTTTAACAAAGGCAAATGATTCATTTGCTGCTTCAATTGTTTTATCTATATCCTCTTCTGTGTGTGAAAACTGAATGTAAATAACATTTGGAAACAAAATTCCTCTTTTTACCATTTCTTGATAAAACAAATCTTTCATTCCCGCTGAATCTTCGTACTCTGAACTAAAAGTCAAGTTGTGACGTGGTGCGGAGCCTGCAAAGTTAATTTCCACATCATTGTCAGCAGCCGCTTTCTTAATTCCATAATCTAGCTTGTTACCTAAATCCCATATATGATTATAATCTAAAGTTTTTAACTCTTTAATTGTCTCAATAGCAGAAGCTAGAGATAAGCACTCCCCACCAAATGTCATTGAAAAGAAGATATGATCCATCTCAGACATGAACTTCTTCTTACCAGCTATTGCGCTTAAAGGCATACCATTAGCTATAGCTTTGCCAAGACAGCACAAGTCAGGTGTTACTCCATAATACTTTTGTGCTCCACCAAGATCCCATCTAAAGCCTGTTACTACTTCATCGAAAATTAGTATTGCTTCGTACTCATCACACAACCGGCGTACACCCTCTAGGAAGCCCTCTGCTGGCGCTGTTAGTGCTTGCGCTTCCATGATTACAGCAGCAACGTCTCCTTGCCTTAGAACGGCTTCTAGGCTGTCTAAGTCGTTATATTGGAATTCACAAACCACATCTTTTAGAGATGATGGTATTCCGTATGGTCGTAAAGTAATTCCGTGCCAATCTCCCCAGCCATGGTAGCCACACTTTGCAATTTTTTCTTTTTTTGTATAAGATCTTGAGATTCTTACAGCCGCTAATGTTGCATCTGTTCCATTCTTGGCGAACCTAACTTGTTCGGCTGCTGGAACCACTTCGCATATTAGTTCTGCCAACTCTTGTTCAAGGAGGGTTGGTAAAGAGAAGATAATTCCATTATCTATTTGCTTCTTAATAGCTTCGTTTGTTCGTCTGTGGTTGTAGCCAAGAATAATTGGACCCAGCCCACACATATAATCAAGATATTCTTTGCCGTCCAAACCCTTTAGATAAGCGCCTCTAGCACTTTCTACAAATTTTGGGTATACTCCATTAACAAATTGATCGGGACACTTGCTCATTGTCTGCGTCCCTCTAGGCATTAGTTCTAATGCTTTATCCCATAATAAATTTTCATTTTTGCTGCTCATATTCACTCCGTAAAAGAGACAGGACATTTGAGTCCCAATACCTACCTTCGTTAAAATAACTTTGTCTTAAAGTTCCTTCATGAACAAAACCTAAGCGCTCATAAACACCTAATGCTGAATTGTTTGTATAAACTTCACACCAGATTTTATTCAAATTTAAATCATCGAATCCATACTTTACTAAAGTTCGTAATGCATCAGAGCCATAGCCGCCGTTTCTGTAATCAAGATCACCTATGTAAATTCCAAATTCAGCGTGGCGATGGACCCAACTAATGTAGTATAACCCACAATGACCTATTATTTTATCACTTTCTTTATCATGTATTTCAAAATTTACTTGATTGTTGTCATTGTTGATTTTGCTGAACCATGCTGCCTGCATTGGTCTTGAAATTTCCCTGTACTCTCTGAAATATTTTCTAAGATCTGGATTGTTTCTCCAGGTTCTCAGTTGTTCAATGTTGTGTTCTTTTACAGATTGAAGAGTTGTTTTTTTACCATTTATCATGTTACTTATCTTCTACATCGTCAATTTTTAAAATCTCATCTGCTTTTTTATTAGTGGTCAGCGTTAAGCCAATAACATTATAGTAATCATAGGCTTCTAAGCACCCAGGTGTTGCGGGTCTTTTCGTGGTTATATCTTCAATTGTTATTTTGTGACCAGCGGGTAAATCCTTATTTGTCACAATCGATCTCATAGCGTATTTAAACTTTTTTTCGCTATCTGTCATTGAGTTCTTGTGCCTCAATGACAACTCAACGTCTCTGATGTTATTTACCATTTGAATAAGCTCTTGAGGTTCTAGAGCATGTTCTGCATGGTCAGGTCCAGGCAGATAACGAGATAGAGTATAATGCTTTTCTACAGTAGTTGCTCCTAAAGCTACAGCTACTGGAGGTATTAAAATGCCTTTGGAATGATCTGAAATGCCAACAGAAATATTAGTTGTATAATTCATATCTTTTATACTTTTTATTTGACCTAAACAGATATCTTCATATGGAGTTGGATAAGCGTTATTGCCGTGAAGAAATGTTAAATCAGGATTTGGATTTTTTTCTACTACCCAATCAATAATCTTTTGAATGGTCACTAGATCAGCGCCAATACCAGCAGTGATTATTAAAGGTAATTGTGTTGATGCCGCATATTTAACAATTCTAGGATCTGTAGCTTCAAAACCAGCTATTTTTAATCTCTTTACACCTAAATTATAAAGCTCATCTACTGCATCTGTATCAAACGGAGTTGACATGAATTCTATGCCACTTTCATCACAATATTCTTTTAAATCTCTTTGCCACTCTCTAGGCAACTCTATATCTTTAATTAATTTATTAATATTGCTGTAACCAGCAAAGTTGGGTGTATTTTTAGCATACAAAGTTTCAGAACTATAAGTTTGAAATTTTACAGCATCTGCTCCTGCTTCAACAGCAACATCAATTAATTTTAAGGCTTGGTCAAACTTTCTATCATGATTTGCACCTGCTTCCGCAATAATAAAAGTTTTCATGCCTCCTCAACACCTCTTTTAATCAAATCAGATAGAAGTTGATGATCATCTGATAGGTGTAAGGATGAGTTCATGACTTCGCCTTGATAGTTTTCTTTGTGAGTATGATTTTTATTAGTGTATTGTGGTAAAACAACCAATAGTTTTTCATCTACCTTTTTCGTATATGGCAACTCAGTAGAGCCCAACATGTCCTCATGGATTTTTTCACCTGGGCGCATACCTATAACTTCAAAGTCTATTTCTTGCCTATTTGTTACAGACTTCATTGCTTCGATTATAGTGCCCATATTAAATGAATTAATTTTTGGGATAAATACCTCACCACCCTCTGCGTTGTATAAAGAGGATAATACTGTATCCACAGCGTCATTTAAAGTGAACAGGAACCTACTACACTCAGGAGATGTAACTTTAATCTTCTCACCCTTTTCAATTAGAGACTTCCAAAGCGGTATAAAAGAGCCTCTTGAGGCGATTACATTTCCATAACGAACTGACGCAAAAATAGTACTAGAGGACTTGTAATCATAATTTGTAAAAATTCTTTCTGCTATTAACTTTGAAGAACCATATACATTTACAGGGTTACAAGCTTTGTCGGTTGATACTAAAATGCACTTTTCAACTCCTCCTAAAAGAGATGCAACAGCTACATTTTCTGTTCCTTGAATGTTTGTCTTAACACACTCTTCAGGATAAAACTCCATATCGTCCACTCTCTTAAGAGCGGCTGTGTGTATTACATAATTTGGTTTGTATAAAGCTATTGTAGTTTTTAGCTTCTCTAAGTCTCTAATGTCACCAATTACTCTATCGATTTTACTACCACCAAAATAAAGAGCTTGCTTGCCCTCATCGCGGCTGTAAACAACGATTCTAACATTGTACTTGGATATATTTCTTATTATAGCACGACCAAGAGAGCCAGTTCCACCAGTTATTAGAATAGTTTTACCAGTAAAAAAGTCTTTCATGTTTAATCCTATGTTGTGCTACTATTATAGTAACTTTATCTCAAAATGTCAAACTTATATTTTGACTCTCTTGATTTTTTCAGGAGCGGGGTTTATCGATGACACTATTTTTAGTTCACAACCTTTTTGTAGCAGCCAGTCGTACCAGTCTGATATAGCATCAATTGTTACTTGCTCCTCCAAGGGAAGCTTGCTGACTGACTCGTAGTTCTTAGCAACTTCATTATGTGTGATCATTTCCTCACCCTCAAATATTGAGTCATCTTGATCATAGAAATGTTGTTTATTGGCAGCTTTATCTAGAAGCTTATTGTCCCAACCTAAAGTAGTAACGCCTGATACTCCCAAGTGTTCTAAAAGGAAGAATACTGACTCATACATAATGCCCGGTCCATAGGGTCGCATTTTGCTATTCTCTTCAAATGTCCAATCATCAAAGTTCTTAATAGCAGATACAGATCTATCAAATCTTCTCTCTCTTATTGTGAAACGAAGATCATTTTCTCCTAGTTCAAAAAGAGAAGTGCTTGCCTCTAAAACAATAGGCTTCTTTTCTCCATAATCATAATTTTTGTAATTTGCACAATTATAAACGTGGATATCTACTAAATCTTTGTAAAGATCGTATGACTGCTTGATTGAAATAGTTAAATTATTAGAGAGAAGATCCTTGACCTTATCTTGATCACTCTCTGTTAAAGTTGGACCACAAGATACAATGTAACACTCTTCACCCTTAAATGCGTCTTTTAATATTCTTAGTCTATCTTCTTGACTATAAACTCCCTTAAAAAGACTCTTTATGAAACTTGCTCGTTCTTTGACATTTTTAATTTCGCTTATTTGCTTTCTAGCAGTGTCAACGTCTAGTCTACCTTCGGTATCATTGTCAATATTTGCCGCATTACAAACACTCTCAACGACCTCATCTTCTTTATCTTGTAGATCAAAGTTCTGTAGGACCCATTCTTTCAATTTTACAGCATGTGATTTGTAAAGACCATAATTCTTATAGACCTCTTTCATAACATCGCCAGCCATCTTCATATTTGGAAAAGCCCATTCACTATCGGGATCAATGACCCCTTTCCACACAGCAGCGGGTTGGACAACACCTAGCTTATATGGAACCTTAGCAAAGAAAGGTCTCATCTTTTCCTTGCCCTTTTTATTTGTTTTAGGTGCATATAGGAAATCTTTTTGACCACCAAATTCATGAGTTATGATTGGTAGTCCAGAATAGGCAGCTTCAAAAAGAGGCAAACCATAGCCTTCGCCGTGACCAAAGTTGATCATGGCTTTTATCTTATCGTTGACATATAGAGAATGAATCTCCTCTTCTGTCATATCACCATGTAACAAATAGATTTTGCACTTATGCTCGCTATCTCCTAAAATATTTTTTAAGCGATTAATTGTTCCAAACCTGTCAGGGACAGAGTTTCTCATCACATTGGTCTTTAGAACTAAACCAACATCCTCATTGTCCCTAAAAGTATTTACAAAATTTAGAATTGTTTGTTCAATATTTTTACGTGGTCCCCATTGTGCAATCAACAGAAAGTTAAACTCTGTAGTAAGATCTAAATCTAGCTCTTCTACTGCAAGATTCTTTACAGGGTAATTTACAACATCAATAGACTCTCTTGCTTTCTTTTTTAGTTCAGGCAAGTTGTTTCTAGTTTCCTCATCAAAGATCTCACGATATTTAACGATTGAATTAATAAAACCATCCTTTGCAAATTCTGATGGAACAACCATACGATCTACTTGTGATAAGTAAGTTAGCCAGCTTGGTGAGACTGTCTCACATTCAATACCTGCGGTTACACCAACCATATATGGTGCAATTCTCTCCCAAGCAGTGGGTAAGTCAACATGAACACAAATATCATAAGGATTTTTAATCTGATGCTGCAATATTGTTTGAAATTTAGCAACATCATGATCAATTTCTCTTCTTAGATCTTCGTCTTTCCAAATCCATCCAGTTCTGCCCCAATCAAGTGGTTCAACATGAATATCAAACAAGTCGCCCCTCTTTTTCAAGGCTCGATAAATAAATCTGGCATGTTCTCCATACCCTGATTGAGATAAAATTGGGGCTTTTAAAAGTAGTCTTTTTCTCTTCATTTTATAATACTTCCATTTTCCAAGGTTTGTAGTTTTTTCTATCTTCCCAGCTTCCATGTTTTTCATGGACTTCATCAATTATCTCAGCCCATCTTTCCTGGTACTTTTCATATGAGTAGTTTTTCAAGACATGCTCTCTACCCGCCTTACCCATATCTTCTCTTTCCTGCTTTGACATTGTGTACATCTTATTAAGGGCTTCAATAAAGTCCTCTTTACTAATTCTATCTTCATAAATAAAGGGTACGTTTTGAGAGCCGATAACTGCCTTAGAGGCTGGATACAAAGGAAGCCCAAACCATTTTTCTCCATCTGTTACCTGCTCTTGTAAGCCGCCTGTCATATTGACAATGATTGGAGTACCACAGGATAAAGATTCAAGAGTCGCTAAACCAAAACCTTCAGCATCTGATATATTAATAGTACAATCAACCATGTTGTATATTGCAGCTAATTCTGTTGTTTGTAATTTACTTGTAGAGAATAAAATCTGTCCATCTTCTAAGCCAAGTTCTGAAATAATAGCCTCAAGGTCTGGACCATTTGGATCTTTAGGATTAGTATGCATTAATAAACACGCTTTATCGTGCCCTATTTGATCTAAAAATTCCTTAAACCAGTAAATTAAACTGCCAGACATTTTTCGTCTAGCATTTCTATTATTCCAAAAGAAAATAAACTTATCACTATTATCTGGGAAGTTTTCTTCTCTAAGCTTATTAATCGCTTCTTGTTCTAGAGGATTAAATGCTTTATCATCCACTGCGTGTGGCAAGTATTCAGAATCCACTTCAGGGGCTACATTCTGTACTACATCATGTGTGACCTTTGAAATAGAAACTATCTTATCGTTTGATTCATACCACTTTTTGTTAAAGGTTGGATATGGGTAGTTATCCCATACGTGGTAATAAACTAGTGGCACCAAAGAACGAATCTCATTATCCATTGCCCACAGCCACTCAAAGAAGCGTGGGTCAGTCATAATCCACACAATATCAGGCTTTTCGTTTCTAAGTATTGATCGGATTGTACCTTCGTTTCCAAAGCCATCCACTGGATACACAACAAAATCATCACCCCACTCTTGAGTCTTTATTGGTTTATAACTATCATGTTTAATTGCGCCACCAAGAGAAACAACTCTATATCTGCCCGTCTTTAGAAGAGCTTCAATAAAGTTGCGTGTCTGCAAACCAACACCAGATGTACTTAAAGGTATATCTGATATTGTTAGTACCTTAATTTTCTTATCACTCATGTACAATGTTCCGTATTTTTGAATTCACAATATTGACAAGAAA
>CENS01053309.1_pt1 | contig 15141 bp, 17 predicted proteins | sample 530201 | NCBI WGS metagenome assembly CENS01 (sample SAMEA2619747, study PRJEB7988) | marine metagenome | biome: marine biome (ENVO:00000447); feature: surface water layer (ENVO:00002042); material: "saline water (ENVO:00002010), including plankton (ENVO:xxxxxxxx)" | depth 5 m | reverse complement strand
GAATGATGGTTACCCATTTTTCACTATCGTCAATAGATTCCTTGGTCATCCCCCCGCCTCCTGCATCTCCCGATACGCCGTGTCAACAATGTGGGCGAATGTCAGTCGCTGCGTCATGCCATAGTATCGGCACAGTTCACGGAACCGGGCCGCCGTGTCAATGTCTACCATGACATGCACCGCCTGAGATTGCCCTGGGTCAATCAGTCGTGGGCGACCTCGCGAGCGTTTGGTGTTGTCTGTCATTGTTATCCCTCAATTTTAGCCAGCTTTCCCTTGAGATAGATAGCCAGGTCAAGCGCCCGCCCGTAAGCATGTTGCAATAGCTCTCTCTCGGTCAACCCTGCGTGCGCTAATTGCTGACCGTATTTCGCAACCCCCTGTTGTTGTCGTGCTGCGATGTCAGCCACCACCAGAGCCTCGATCCCTTCCGCCCTAGCCTCGCTTGGTTTTGCGGTCTCATCTGGGACCGGGTAGCTGTCTGGGATTGGTTCGGTCGCTCCGTATTGCGCGCGCTCGTCTACGATCCTAGCAACGCGAGCCACCCAGTCACATGCGTGAGGGTCAGGGCGGTGATGGAAAATTCCGTCCCATCCATCCTCCCGATTCGCCCCTTGCTTGCAAATAGCCCGCATGGCTGCTGCTGACTCGTCCCCGTAATCGACCGCCCACCTCGCGAGCGCGGCCTGGAAATCGGGTTCTTCCGCTGCCATGTAAGCCAAGACTGGATTCTCGAAATGGTTTAGTTCTACCGGGACCACTTCCGGCCCCCAGATTGTCGGCGCTGCTGCTGGTATCATGTCCCCATTACACTGCCCGCCCTATTTTCCACTAGCAACTATTATTTTTTTATTTTCCCCTCTTTTTTTCTTTACTTATTTTTGCCCCTTTTTACACTCGGGACAAGTCCCGCTTCTTCTTTCTCTTATCTGAACTGCGCTTGTTTGCGCGGAAGAGAAGAGAAGATGAAAGAGAGACGGGCTTGTCCCAGAGTGTAAATAAAGGCAATTATTTTCTCGCGCGCGCGCGCGCACGCGAATACGACACAAAGCCTTTTTAGTCAACTATTTTTTTAGTTCGGAGCAAAAAAAATCCCGCCAACGTCGAGCGCGGCGGGAGAATGGGTATGCGGTGGGGTAATCTTACTCGCCCATCATTGGCACGTCGGAAAAATCCTCGCCTGCCCCGATGGAGTCGGGCCGGTTGACGGTAAATGTTTTGATAGTGCGACCGCCCTCTTTTTTGGGCGGGGCCTCGATCATCTCAAGATACGGGCTATCAGTGCCAGGGATTGTGACAATGGCGCGGATGTCCTTAGCTAGAGCAGTGGCCAGCTTGTCGCTAGACGGGCCGTTGCCGGTGGCTCTGCCGTATTGTGTGAGCGTTTCGAGGACTTCAGACCATTTCATGCCCGAGCGCCCCCAGATCGGTTCTAGGGCCGCGTATGGGTCGAATGCTGGGTATTTGTCCATCCAGTATTGGAGCGGGTCACGCGGGCTCGCGTCAGTTGGTGTAGCATGCACCGGAGAGTTAGCAATTTCGGCCTCGGGGATCTCGTTATCATTGCCTCGCTGTTTTGGCTGCTGCGCGTTGGCGATCCAGTCCGGCTCGTCGATTTGGCTCCAGTAAATCGAGCCATCGGTCGCCTGCGCCAAATGGATTTTGGTAGTGGGGTTGCCATCAGTTGCCACCGCGCCAGCTCGTCCGCCACGTTTGGCTAGCTGCATAAGATACGTGTTGTCATCGCTGGTCTGAGTAATTACCACCACCGCGCGCGCCCAGTTAGTCAGCTCGGACGACCCCGCCCCTAGATAGGCGTAATCGTTGGCTGTCCATCCAGACATGGCTTTGGAGTCCTTCGGGGGTTTGCCGGTATGGTGGATCAACATAAATGTTGCGCCTGTCGCCTCAGCAATAGGGTTGAGCCCGTTGCGCAAAAATTTGGAACAAACTTCCTGCTTGGACACGTCACCACCCAGAAAAGACAGTAACGGGTCGATCCACACTAGATCGGGGCTTTGCTGCTCAATCAGCTTTGAGACCGCACGGCAAAATTTATCGGATGTGTTGATCGAGTCTCTATGGAATTTTACGTTAGCAAAAATCTGGTCGATTTGCGCGCGGTGTTGGAAAATATCAAACCCCATCCCCGCGATGACTCCTTGTGTTTGCTCGGCGATGTCGCCCATATCGTTTTCGGCCTGGACGATCAACGACCGCAATGGGCGCGCAGGAGTGATTCCAAATAACGGCATACCAAGAGCCCACGTAAATGCGGCCTGAGCCATCATTGAGGATTTGCCAATGCCCGATTGCGCGACAAACACGCACGAGCCGCCACGGCATAACCAGCGCGAGCCAATCAAACAATCGGGGTCCCTCTCAGGATCAAACGCCAGCAACTTTTCAGGATCTAAGCTCTCGCCCGTCCCCGCCTTTGCCTGTTCGGCGAGCCATTCGACAAACGAACCAGCCCCCGCGCTTGTTGAAATCAATCTTTGCTCCGAATCCAGGCGCAACGCTTCCGGCGCTCGCGAGAGCCTGCCGGGGTTTTTGTTTGCCCGGTCTGGTGAGTATTCCGAAAAATACTCATAAACCACCGCAACGCGCTCATCGTATTCCTGCCTGTTTTGTGCGTCGATTTTGACCCACGCATGGAGAGAGCGTTTGCCGCTGTCTATGATGCAAGCGATTGGCAAATTGCTCTGGTGTATGATGTCCCACTGTTTGCGCTTGTCGAGATCGTCAAACTCTAGCAGGGCGTGCCGGTAACTCGATATGTTGGCATCCTTGGTGGACGCTTGCCCGTATGGGTTAATCCCTATGTAAACACCCGGCGGCCCTTCTGGTCCGATCTCGTCTTCCTGCTTGGCAAACATGCCGCCGGGCTTGTTCCAGACTCCGCGATATTTGGACAATAGAGCAATCCACTCCTTAGCAGTTTTGACAACTCCTCCACCGCTCGGGCACTCGCGCCCCGCATCATTAAAAAACGCAGTGGCTACGCGGACATACTCCTCCGGTCTAAACGCGTTGGACATAATCCAAAGCGCGCCATTGCTCGGGGTTTGCAGGTCGTCATAGCCTCCGGTTTCGTCAACTGGGTAGGGCTGATATTTGATGTCGCGATACTTGAACCGAATCCCCTTGTGTTTCTCCGGCAACTCGCTTTCGCTTGTTTTCAGATTGTAGACTTTGCCATCATCGAACACGGATCCAGGACGCATTGCTTTTCCCGCTTCGGATCCGATTTGACCAGCGCACAGCTTAAACGCCTCATCGACTTTATGGCGTAATTCTTTCTCGCTCCATGGCGGGTCACATTGTGGATTGTGAGCTTCAAGCAAAATCGTCATCAGCTCATCGGGGGAGTCTATGCCGATTTTCCGCAAGATAGCCGTTGCGACGCCAAGTGTATGATTATGCCCCTGGTCCCCAGATATTGCCCCTCCTGCGGCGTGGCAATAGGCGATTGCTCGTTCTGTTCGTGTTTTCATTGTCTCCGTGTTCTATAATTTCTCTTCAACCGTAAACGTGTAGATCAACCCGGTAACACCGCGAACCTGATTGTTGCCGATCCCAGACTGATCCCCGCAACCAATTTCATTTCGAGCCCACCGCATTACAAGATCAAGCCAAGCGTAGGCGCTTTTTTTTGTTTTCCATTCTTTCGGTTTTGAGAAGTGCGCGTAGGCGAAACGCGGGCGGCTTTTAGTGCTGTCTGCTGCTAATATTTTGATTTGCACCGTCCGCGCTGCAATCTGATTGCGCATTTCAAGCTTAATGTAATATCTCATTTTTAGATTTTCTCGATTTTGATAAAAGTTCCCGATTCCTTTTCCTTCCAATGCTTTTCGCTGGATAAGCGAACAACCGCCGCGTCATCATCTATCAACCCTGAATCAGTGAGCGCATCCAAAACGGTCTTTTCCAGGTTGTCTAAATCTGGCTTGCAAGTGTGATGCGGATTTTCTCTATGGATTTTTGTGAGCGATGTTTTTCTCCCGTGTTTGTCGAAATTGTAATGAGACAATGGCCTCATAAAATGAAACACAATATCAACTTTAACCGCCCCGTTTTGCTTTCCGCTACTTTCCAGCTCTTGGCGCGCTGCGCGCTCTATGCTGTGGCGATAAGCTAATGCGGGTCCGTTTTGGTTATAGACATAGCTCGTTCCATTTTTTGATTGAGCCGCGCGAGGTCTTGGCGTTGCTGTAGGTTCTCCTCTTGCATAAAAAAAAACTTCATTGTCGCTCTTGATCGTGGGCTCTTTTACGTCTTCAGGGCAGACGAATTGAATTTGTCGCGCCGTTTTCCCGTTCGCCGCCCGAGCCTCAACGATCCAGAGCCTGTCGGGGTTGGCCTTCACTACCGCTTCAACCTCTTCCTTGGACCAATGGAGCCAGCGGCGGACATCGTTCACAGTGTGGGTTTTCCTTTGGCCCATTAGGGTCATGATGGTTTTCTCAATCTTCTCTACTTTGTCGAATTTATCTGGCTCTTTTACGTCTTCAGAGTAGACGAGTTCAATTCGCTGGGCCGGTCTGCCCCTATTCGCCGCTCGAACTTCAATGATTCGGAGCCTGTCGGGGTTCTCGGCGACCAACTGCTCCACCTCGGCCTTTGATTGATTCATCGAGCGCCGGACATCATTCACGGTGGCCTTCCCTGTTTTGCGCTCCAAGCGACTCACTACTTCTTCGAGCTTCTCCACTTTGTCGAATTTATCTGGCTCGTTTAATCTCATAATTTTTTGCTTAATCCGCCCGTCGGCATTCTTGATCGACTCGGCGACATCCTTCGGGTCCGCAGCATCATCGAGGGCCGCACGGAGCGCAAAACGGATAGCCCGTGCCGTTCCCATGCGTCGAATCCCGTATTCCTGGGCCAACTTAGCTTCCAGGCGATTGAGGGCGTCTAGGTCTTCCTGGGTGAATCCGACGTTCTGCCGCGCCACGATTTCCAGCTTTTTATTCTGACCAATGTTCATCCTATTATTTTTCAGAGTTCATGGATCCGCGCTTGATCGTGGAGCCGCTCTCGATCCTGGTGCCGGACTCAATCCTGACGCCGTCCCCGATCCTGGCGCCGCTTTCGATCACTACGCCGCTCTCAATCACTACGTCGTTCCCAAGCTGGACGCCGCTCCCGATCTTGGCATTTTTATGGACCAAAGCGCCGCTGTCAGTTCTTAGGTAATCTCTATTTGTCATATTATTCCTGTGGGTTCTGTGGGTTGATAGTTTTCTCGATCACTGCGCCGCTCTTGATCAATACGTCGTCCTCGATCGTGGCTCTTCTCCCGATCCTGGCGCGGCTTCCGATCACTGCGCCGCTCCCGATCACTGCGCCGCTCTTGATCCTGACGCCGCTCTCGATCCTGACGCCGCTCTCAATCAATACGTCGCTCTCAATCAATACGTCGTCCTCGATCGTGGCTCCGCTTTCGATCCAAGAGCCGCTCTTGATCCTGACGCCGCTCTCGATCCTGGTGCCGGACTCAATCCTGACGCCGTCCCCGATCCTGGCTTCGCTCCCGATCACTACGCCGGCCCTGATCCTGGAGCCGGCCCCGATGCAAGAGCCGGCCCCGATCCTGGCGTCGCTCTCGATCCTGGCGTCGCTCCCGATCACTACGCCGGCCCCGATCCTGGAGCGGCTCCCGATCAATACGCCACTCCCGATCACGACGCCGCTATCAATCACGACGCCGTTCTCAAGCTGGACGCCGCTCCCGATCTTGGCATTTTTATGGATCAAAGCACCGCTCTGGGTTCTTAAGTAATCACTATTTGGCATATTATTCCTGCGGGTTCTGTGGGTTCATGGTTTTCTCGATCACTGCGCCGCTCTCGATCGTGGCGCCGCTCTCGATCACTACGCCGCGCCCGATCGTGGATCCGCTCCCGATCCTGGCGTCGCTACCAATCAATACGTCGTCCCCGATCCTGGCACCTCCGATCACTACGCCGCTCTCGATCTTGGATCCGCTCCCGATCCAAGAGCCGTCCCCGATCCAAGAGCCGTTCTCGATTACTACGCCGCTTCTGATCGTGGCGTCGTTCCAGATCCAAGAGCCGTTCCCGATCCTGACGCCGCTCCCGATCCTGACGCCGCTCTCAATCACGACGTCGTTCCCGAGCTGGACGCCGCCCTCGATCACGGCGGTTTTATGGACCAAAGCGCCGCTGTCAGTTCTTCGGTAATCACTATTTGTCATATTATTCCTGTGGGTTCTGCGGGTTCATGGTTTCAAAAATAGCGCGCGCTACATCAGGTTTATGATTGCACAACACCTCAAGCGTTGCCGTGAGACACCAAGGCACATCCTCGTGTCCCCATGACTTTATGCGCGTTTTAATATTTATTATGCAAAAACTCTGCAATGCGGGTTCCTTTTCAATTCTTTTTTTTGCGAGCTTGTGAGCTTCATCTAGGCTGTCGGCTTTCAAATCGAAAACGTCAACGGTCAGCTTGTATCGGTTCATTTTATTACGTGTTTTTGGTTAGTGTTCGGGTTACCTTTTGAGAGGAGAAATTGAAAAACAATGTTTTTTGCGTATTTAGTTTTAAGCGTCCTTACTTTCACTGTGCTGATGATTTCCTGGTTCGATACTCACACAAACGAGAGCAGGCGAAAAATTGACAATCTCAATCAAAACTGTGAAACAATAAAAAGGTTTTTAGATGGGTGAGGTTAAAGATCTTTTTTTAGGGCCACAAGGCGGTGCAATGGCCCTGTGTTTCCTGACTGGTTGCGGCGTCGGTTGGATGGCCTACCACCGATATGTAGCGGCCAACATGCACGACGAGCTTGAGCGGTTGCGGGCCAAGGTAGACAATTTGTGGGAACGGGCAACATTCAAAGATCCAGACTAGGAGCGATTTCGCATAGCAAAAAACTGTTTGGCCTGCAACTTGGTGGCCCGATCAGCGTCGGGGTATCCAGCGCGTTTCATGGCGGCGCGTTGTTTGTCGCTCGCTGGTTCTTTGCGATCTGCCTCAATGGCGGCGTCAATCACCTGTACAGCGTGCCCTCGGCTTCGTATCGTGTCTAGGTCGATCCCGTAACGCATGAGGATCGCCACCTGTTTTGACGTAGGGCGTTGCCGCTCCCAGTCCGCGACCTCTCTGTAGTGCTCGATCTCTCGTGCCCCTTTACTGATGCAAAACTCGACAGCGTCAATCGTTTCTTTCTTTTTGTCGGCCTGCTTGGCTAGATGCCTTGCTAGGTTCTTTTCGCGTTTTGCCGCCGCATCTGTTTGTAGATCGTCCATTGATAACTCGGGTTGATCCTGTCCGGCGTATTGTTTCGCGCGTTGCTCCGCCGCCTCGACCATGTATTCAACCATGCTGTCATCTGCGCCGGATAGATGTGCAGGGCGCATAATGTTGTGCCGGGTGTGCATCCACAAAAAATCAATAACCAATAGATTTTCCTTGCCTGGATGCAGGCGAGTCCCACGCCCAATGATTTGTGTAAATAGCGCCCGCGATCCGGTTAGGCGCAAATTGACCACACATTCGATCCCTGGATCGTCGAACCCCTCGGTGAGTAACATGGCATTGCTTAAAACCTGAAACTCCCCACGAGCGAACCGTTCGAGGACTTGCTGTCGGTCGTCGCTCTCGCCGTCAACATGTTCCGCATTGAGCCCAGCCCTCGCGCACGATTCCAAGAATTTGTGACTGGTGGCAATGAGCGGGACAAAGACCAGGGTCCGCTTGTCTCCTGCTAGCTCTTTAATCTGTTCCGCGATTTTGTCCAGGTAAGGCTCGATAGCATGGCCCACGTCGTCAATAGCCAGGTCGCCGGCACGTTTGCCAACTGTAGACAAATCAATTTCAAGCGGCGCGGTCTTGATGACTATTGGCACCAAGTGACCCCGCTTGATTAACTGATCCATTGTTATCTCATAAGCAATGCTCTGATATAATTCTCCAAGCGTTCGCTTATCGGCCCGGTCTGGAGTTGCGGTAACCCCGAGCAAATTCGCGAACGGGCAAAAATATGAAACAACATTCTGCCACGATTTAGAGATTGAACGGTGAGCTTCATCGCAGACTATGAGACTAAAATGGTCACTAGGCCAACGCTTCATCCGGCGCGCCATAGTTTGCACTGACGCCACAACAACGCGATCGCTTATGCTGGCATGGTGCTCGGCTTTTTCTTTACCAGCCATAATCCCCGTAACCTTATAGAGTTTGTCTATCGCTTGCTCTATAAGCTCCTCGCGGTGTGCGAGTATCAAAGTCTTGCCAGGGTTGCGTTTTGCGAGCGTCGAGAAAATGACAGTTTTCCCCGCGCCAGTTGGGAGGACGGCGAGCTGTCGCGAATGCTCCCACCATCCCGCGTCGATCTTTTCGATGGCCTCTTGTTGGTAGTCTCTCAGTTCCATGGGTTCAGCATGTAGGGTAGCGAAAGGGGTTCGGACCCTCGCGCGGTTGTGTCAACTAATTGTAGGGGAGCGTTTTATTAAAACGGAGTCCCGCCCACGTCGCCGATTTCGTCATTACTCGGCAATTCGTCGCTCGGGTTAGCGGGTGGAAAACTACTGCTTTCTGCTGATTGCTCCGCCAACACTTTAGCGCGTAGCTCTAAGTCTACTTCTAGCTTTTTGCCGGCCAACCACTTGGCTACCCTGTTGTTTTCCTGTGTTTGCCCATTGCGGTCGGTGTATCGGTTGATTTCGACTTCGCAGACCCCACGGCAACCGATAGTGTTCTCCGGTTTGAGATCGACATCCACCCCTGGTTGAAGCCCTTCCCAGTTTACAGAGCGCGCAAAATCTTCAATTTTCCAGAGTATGGAATCGAAGAAAATCAGCTTTTCCCACCACGCGGCAATGACGTCCCCGTTAGCATCTGCGAATGCGATGCGAATTTCCAAAACCTCACTCCCTTGGGTTTTCCCTCTGTCCATCATCGCCTCTTTAGCGTCGATAACTTTGAAATAGTATTTGCCAGGGGTTAAGAGTTTATAGACCTCTTGCTGTCGATTTTGATATGTGAATTTTGGCATAATCAGTAAATTATGTATGGAGATTGAATCATTGTTTTTGCGTCTTTACAGGTGTTGGACACTCTTTGCATCCAGCCTGCAATAAAATCGGACTTGTGCTTTAGGGAGTGATAGTAACGCATTCTAATTTCTGCGTAGTCATCCACCGTTTGCAATAAATCCCGGCGGTGAGCCTCGGATCGGGTAATGGGTCCGATTTTACCATCTTGTTTAACGTGCAAAGCTTCTTGCAAAAGCTTTTGTGCGCGACTTGGCCCCGCATTAACAGCCATGTCGAAAAGGCATAAATCAATGCCACGCGGTAGGCCAACACAGTTGGCAGCTTCCCAATAAAAAACCTCATAGATCTTGTTAAGCTCTCCGATTGAAATTTGCTTCAGGTCTTCAACTGTCTTGTCAGAACCGAAAGCTTTTTTGTATGTGCTCAGCGTAATCCCTTTATAGGTTGCACCGCCTGGGTCGTTTGGGTGATTGGAAAAGCCGCCCTCGTGCCTCAAGATAAAGGGCAGGCAAGTTGAGAATCTGTCTTTCATTTTTCTAGTGATTTGAGGTTGTAGGTTGGTTGTGATTGTTTAATGTTGTCACCCAGTCGCTTGAAAACGTCCCGGCGTGCGTCTTTTAGCGGTGAGCCATCGAGCGCGCGCCGGGCTTCCGTTAGCTTCGGTATTGAAATATTGCAAGCGGACAAAAACGCTTCCTGTTCAAGCCCTAAATCGTTGAACGCTCTTGCAATGTCAGGGATGAATTTTCGGCCCTTGCGTTCCGTCAGTTCAAACCCTGGGAGATCAAGCCCGCCCATGGATTGTTCGAGCGCAAACTCTTCCAGCTGTTCGCCCCAAAACTTAACCCGGCGGTATAGATGCAACGCGCGCGCTAGATGTATAGGATCATCCTTAACCAAAGATCGGTCCATTGCTGCCTCCAAGGGATCCACCCATTCGCCGAGCGTTTGCACTGATTCCAAGTAAGGTTTGCACGCCAAAACGCGGGAACACCACCCGCAATAATCGCAGGGCGTGGGATCCCCTTGCGGGTCTTCGGCTCTGTTAATGACCCTTTTTACTTCATCCCATGCTTCGTCGTGAGCATATTGGATAACCTCGGATTGATGGCTTTCCATGTAAAGCACATGGACTGTTACCAATTTCGATTTGCGGGCTTGCATGATAGCCAGCGCATAGGCGGCCATCTGCTCCCGGTAATTCCGCCGCCGCCATTTGACGTCGAAGATATGATCCCCGCATACATAGTCTAAATGGCCTACCATAATTTCATTACCCGTTTCCGGATGGTAGACAGCGTAAGCTTGCTCGATACGGAGAGGATAATCATTGAGAGGCGCATGGATCTGCATATAGTCAAACGCCCATTCAATTCCCTCAATGTCTCTGTCATCCAACAATGGGGCTAGATGTGACGCAATCCGCTGATTGTCGCTCTCCCACTTGGATTCTAAAGCCTCGTGGCGGATTGTTCCATCCAGAGTAAATGATCGAGGTTTACCGGATCGGAATTGCCCGCACTCCCGAATTGCCGGAAGCATAGACGGGCGCAGTTGGACTTGTTTTTGACTGCTCATCGGATTGACGCCTCAACGGTTTTGATTGCTTTGATTCCTGGTATCTCCTGGCCATCTTTAAGGCGACTTATGATGAGTTGCCGCCTCGGGCGGATGTCGCATAACGCCTGGTCGTGCGCCAACAGGGCCATGATGTCGGTAATCTCGAAATCCCATTTAGTCCGAGTCCCCATGCCTGCCACATCCTCGGTGGCTTTGGTTTTTTCGAGCTGCGCCGCTTCCGACCGTGCTCGCGCGGCGGCCCTGGCTTGTTCCTGCGCCTCGGCTCCCGCATCCATGGCCTCGGCCACATGATCGGGTTGATCTCTCGGCGTCGGGTCAGGGAACATCACGGATTGCTCGCGCGCCTCTTGTTCTTTCCGCAGTCGTTCCGCCTCTTCGGCTTTGCGCCGAGCTTCCGCCGCCGCGCGCTGGGCTTCCTCGGCTTTCCGTCGTTGCTCCGCGATCTCGGTTTGCCGTATCCGCTCTTGCTCTCGCGCGTATTGGTTAGCGTGCTGGACGAGACGCTGAATCTCGGCGTCGATCGGCTCGGAGTATTCGCGCGCCAATTTGTCAACCTCGCGCCCTAAATCGAGCACAGGCTTTTTGACTGCTGTCCGTGTAGACTCGCACACTTTTTTGAGTGCCTTGAGCGCGCTAATGTGTTGAGCGATCGCCGTGGCGGTGAACGAGTCCTCGCATGACTCGTAAGCGTGGCCGTCTTCAATGAGCGCGTCACGGTGTGCGAGCGCGTCAGGAGTAATCGTAACGGCGATGTCGCCGACGTTATCTATGCGTATTGGATTTTGTAGTTGATTCATGGATTAGTTTTTAGGATTAGATTTTGCGTGCGTTTGCTAAAAACGCGTCTGCGTGGTTAATAATTTGCGTGGCATGAGCCGGAGACAGAGATTCAAATTCCTCGCCCTGCCCAAGCCATTTGATTGAGCGCAAATAAGCGAGAGCTTTGTCTCTATCGTCTCGAACTACCTGCTCGATGTTGCGCAAAACGTCATCGGAGAGCGCGCTTTTCCTGGTTGGCTGTTTCTCGGGATCGGGTTCTGCGTCCTCGGTTGGCTCCGAATTTGTTGCAGGAGTAGGGCGTTGATCCAATCCTGTTGTTTCCTGAGTTTTGGATTGGTCCGTGGTGTCTGGCTGTTCGATGACATCTGCGTCAATAATGGTCGGTTTATTTGTTTTTTCATTGTGTTCTGGTTCTGGGTTTGTGATTGGGGCCTGTTGGCCAAAAAGCGTTGCTTCAGGTGGTAAGTCCGCGCCATGGCTGTCCATGTCGTCGCCGAAATAGATTTCTGGCGCGAGCATCCCGATCGCGTCCGAAACGACACGAGCCCGAAGCATTTTCCACGGCATTTTTTCCCATGCGGATCCAGCGCGAATCAATCCCGCGTTGCGCGCGTCCTGCATGGAAAATGAAATGGTCATGGGATCGCTGTCCCCAACCGAAAACTCCCCGACAGCCTCGCGGTTAGCGGGGTCAGTTGTTGGTTCCTGGCCCGTGCGGATCCAGCGGACACAGCCCCCCTTTGCCTTAAACTCAGCGAGCGCGGCCCCTGATTTTTTGGACAGTTTGCCGTCGATAATGTGATATTTTTGGGATACCTCGATTGGCGTCATGCGATGCGTAATGCACGCCATCGCCAACACCATCCCTTGCTCGATCTTCGTGCATCCAAACATGCCAGACTTGGCCATTTGGGTCCCCATGTTCTGGATTTGGCCCAGCGCATCTGGCGCGCGTTCGATTGATTCGTACAATGCTAGTTCTCGTTTTTCACTCATGGTGTTCTTCTCACGTCGTTGTGATATTTTCCACTATCGTTAATTGGGCGACACTTGCAACCATTTTTCCGAAAAAAAATCCCGGCCCCCCAAAACGAGAGACCGGGACAAACTGAACCCACGAAACAATATGAAACAATCGCGACGCCAACCTACCACGCCGAATGTGTGCCGCAAGTGAAAAATCCCGCCCAGCGATTTGCTAGACGGGATCTTGTCGGGTGTCAGTCCTAAGACCAGTCACGAGGACTGACTGGCGCAGACCATAGCAACACGCTGCCCGCGTGCGCAACCCCTATCGGCCCTGCCGGTTGAACGCGTCAATCAGTGGTTGCGCCGCATTGCGTTTGTTGGCCTCAACCATAATATCCCCGACCAGCGCTTGATAGCTTTGTTGCGGGTCCATCTCGTGCGGCGGGATGTCATCAGTCGGCGCGCTACGCGCCTCTGTGATACGCTCTGCCACTTTTGGCAAAAACTCGATCACGGCCTCCGCCGCTCCGCGTCCCTCCCCGGCCCGTTTCCATTGCCAGGCACAAAGTATGGTTAGGACAACTTCAATAATTAGATCCCAGTTCATGTCCTGCTATTTACCACCGATTGTCTGGGCAATGCAAGGCCGATAGCCAGGTTTTGGCGCGCATGTTACAACCGCATTTTTGATGGGTACACCAACCGCGCTGAAAATATCCGCACGCCTTGCAAATCTCTAACCGGCGCGCCTGCTCTTCTTTGGACACTGACACCGGCCCCGGTGTTTTGACTACGGTTTGCATGTCGTTTGCTAAATGTCGCGCGCGCGCGCCAATGCTAGGTAGTTTTTTTTTATCATGGGTAAGATATAAATTCTTGAGTTTGCGCGTGAAGCCCATTGAATTCGTCGTAAAACTCAATCAGCCAATAGTAGGGCGTCGATCCCTCAACCAGGAACCCCGCAACGCCCGTTGAATATGCCCCGTCAATTAGTGGAGTGACACTCTCTGTATCAATGTCCGAAACAGTAGAAACATAAATCCGAACCCCTTGCCAGTTGGGATCAACAGGATCGGGACTCCAGTTCCAAGTTATGATGTTTTGCGTCCTAGTGGCTGACAGCGATCCGGGAATGTCAACAGGCGGATTATTGACAGCCAGTGATAACGTGTTGCCGCGCTGCCCGTCCCTCTCCGCTGTCACTTTCCATTCCATGGACCGCCACGGCCCGCCGGCGTCGCGTATCATGTGCCACGTCCAGCTAAACGCGTTAGTGTAGACGTCGTAAGTCTTAACTGGGCTTGTTGCGCCTGTTGGCCATATTTCTACCTCGTAGCGAGTCGCGTCCGTTGCGGCGTCCCATGTCAATTCGGCGTTGTGCCCGTCCCAATCGCCCTGACTGTATTCCGCGTTGTCGTCGTCGAGGTTGGCAATGGTTAGGTCATAGGCTGGTGGTGTGCTGGTTGAGCTGCTAGATATGCTAGATGCGCTGTGCGAGCTAGAAGATCCAATTTGAGGAACAGTTAACGTCCTGTCACAAACGGCGTTTGTGATTAGATGGTCGTTCGCGAACGAATCTACAAATTCAACTTTGAAACAATATCGCGTGTCTTCATCCAAACCGGACACCAGAATTGCGCTAGTGGTCAACAATTCCGAATTGACCTTATTTTCGGGCGCCGCCTCGAAAAGCTCATCCGGCCCCAAATACACATTGTATCCCTGATGGTCTCCATCAGCGTCTATAGCGTCGGCCCAGTCAATGGTTAGGCTGTTGGTTGTCACTGTGACCGTTACCAGCGCGCTGGTTGGCCCGGACTGCCCATTGGATACGCTCACCGTGTCGGCTGTCCCAAACTGGTCGCCAGCCTCTCCGCGCACCTCAAACGATACGCCAGCCCTGAGCTGTGCGCCATCGGCTACTATCTGCGCCGTGGTGTAAGTCAATTCGGTTTCGGTCGTGTAATAGGTCCCAACTGTCGCGCCCGAGACTTTAACCAAAACCCGATATTGCAAGGCCCCGCTTGCCGCTGTCCATGTCAGGGTCCCTGTTTTGCCTGTCCATACGCCATCCCACGCCAGGCCCGCTACAGCGCCCACTGGTGTCGTGGACGTGATAGCTTGGCTGGCCTCTGTAGTGATTGGGTGGTCTGTGACAAATTCATCTACCGTCTCAATACGGTAATACAATGTCGCCCCAGGCGTGAGACCGGAAAGGGTGACACTGTTTGATGCGACAAAAGCAAACGGGCTCGAAGTAGTGACGCCAGAACTCTCCGCGTAATAAACACGATAGCCGCGCAAATCGCTGTCGTTGTCTGCCGTCCAGTTGATCGTGACAACGCCATCCGTAGGCGATGCGCTATTGATCCCGGTCACCGCGCTCGGCTTGGTGTTGCTGGCTGTATATGTGCCCTCGCTTGATTGCTCCGCCCCTGCGGTTGCGCGGACCCTAAATTCTACGCTGCGAACCTGTGCACCATCTCCCAATATGTCAGCCAACTGATATGAAAACGCCGGTGTTGTGACGTTGTAAGATCGCGCGACGGATCCACCATTTGGGCGCACGTCAACAATGTAGCCAGTGGCGTTTGCTACGGCATCCCATGACAATGTTAGGTTTTCGCCGTTCCAATCGCCCGCGCTAAAGTTTGTCGGGGTCCCGAGACTAAAGCTGGTGTCTATAGATTGCTCGCTTGTGATTGGGTAGTCGTCGCCAACGTAGGTATCTCGAAACTCAACCCTGAAATATAAAGTGGCCCCCGCCGTCACCCCGGAGATTGTC
>CENS01023360.1_pt1 | contig 15213 bp, 15 predicted proteins | sample 530201 | NCBI WGS metagenome assembly CENS01 (sample SAMEA2619747, study PRJEB7988) | marine metagenome | biome: marine biome (ENVO:00000447); feature: surface water layer (ENVO:00002042); material: "saline water (ENVO:00002010), including plankton (ENVO:xxxxxxxx)" | depth 5 m | reverse complement strand
GGAATTGTAGATGAGGCTAGAAGAACTGCTGGACTACCAACTAGAGGCGAAGACTTAGGTGATGTAGATGATGATTTAAGATTCGGCTTAGATAGACCTACAACAATAGCAGATAGAGTTGCTGATACAAGACCACCACTAGCACCACCAAGAGATTTACCAGAACCTGAAAGCGTAGACTTTAGAACTTTTCAAGCACCTACAAGAGAAGAAGGGATGCGACAAGTGAGAGCAGAAAATGAAAGATTAGCAGAACAAGAAAGAGTAGAAAGAATAAGAAATATAGACCCTGCCGATTTAAGACCTGTTGAACCAAGAGTAGCACCACAAAGTTTAGGTGATAGAATAACAAACCTAGAAGGACACCAATTATTAAAACCTACTGAAACAAGAATAGCAGACCCTATACAAGATATAGAACCAAGTGAAATAGGACTACAACTACCAAGAGCAACTGCAGAAGATATAGCATCAGTGCCACCGCCACAACTAGGACGTATACCAGTAAGTCAAGCACAAAGACAAGTTTTCGGTGAAAGAGATTTTCCACCACCACCAAGACCACAACCACAAGTAGAGCAGTCAATAGAAGAACAAGGAGGTTTAAGAGGCGATAGCACTATAGCAAGAGCCTTAGGTAATAATAGAGAACAAACATTAAGACCAGAGGATTTAAGGATACAAGAAGTCAGCGAACAAGAAGAAGAAAGAAGACCACAAATTTTACAAGAACAACAACAAGCACAAGCAAGACCACAAGCCGATATAGAAAGAGAATTTCCATCGCCACCATCACAACCACAAGCGGAGCAGTCAGTAGAAGGAGAATCGCCAACTGATGCACAATTAAGACAAAGGTTAGATAGATTAAAAGCAGGAGATACACCACAAGTAGAAGCACCCAAACCACCAACAGCAACAGCAGATATAGAAGGTGCAGTAGAAAGTGGAGCAGAAAAAACAATAGCAAAAACTGGTGCAGAACTTGGAGCAGAGGCTGGATTAGGTTTAGAACTACCGGGTATAGGAGAACTCATTATGGCAGGAACTTTGATAGGTGGATTGATTGGAGCAAGTAAAGAAGCCAAAGAAGAAAGAGAACAAACTGCTGGACAACCCCCAAAACAACAACAAGCACCAGCACCACAACAACAAGCACCACAACCTATTTTTGATGTAGCACCTACATTAGATACATCATCATATCATAACGCCTAAATTTTTTATTTAAAAGTAATTTTTTTATTTTCTATAATTATTTTATTTATAAATATTATAACAATGTTTAAAGTAAAAAATAGTGCTATTTCATTGGGACAAGAAGTAATTAAAATACCTACACGTTTAGGGACATCTTTTACTGAAAATAATATTATAAGATGGGAGATACCTCGAGGTGTTGGTTTTGCTGATTTACAGAATTCATATTTAGAAGCAACTATAAGAATTGGTAATGAAAGTAATAGTCAAGCCCAAGCAGATGCTCAACCATGCATGATGTTAGACCCTATCGCAGGGGCAAATAATATAATTGATAGATTAACTATAAGAACTTTGAATGGCGGACGAGTTATTGAAGAGTTAGCCAGTTATGATGTTTACGCAAATTTACATCATTCGGCTACCTGTAGCGAAGGTAATTTAAATAAAAGAAGTATTATGGAGGGTTGTGCTAAAAGTTTATTGATACAAGACAATCCATATTGCACAAATAATACTGCTATTGTGCCTGTAGTAGCCCCAGTAACCGCTGGAGAAACTGGCACTGGTATTGTAGGTGGTAAAGATAGATGCTGGAAATATGTAGATAGAAAAGTTTGTTTACCACTTTTAGGAGGCGTCTTTTCTACCAAAGAAAGTTTCCCATTATTCGAGTTAGGACTTGAAGTAGAAATTATTTTAAATTCAGCACTAAAAATTTTAAGAGTAGTTGAAAGCAGAGTTGGTAATAATTTAGACCAAATGGACTGCGATGATTCACCCCAAGCCCAAACCGAAAGAGATTTAGTTATTGTTAGTGGACGAGAATTATTTAACAGTTTAGGAGGTGGCACAGCAAACGGTTTAGTAGACCCAAACACATCAGTCCAAGGAGAACAAGCCATTTCTTCTATTTGTAATTTTCCATTAAGAGTAGGACAAGTAGTAAGGCTTTCAGCCCAAGGCGGTGGAGGTATAGCCGATTTTACTGCTGGTAACTACGAAATTAAAAAGATTGACCAGTTTACAAATGCATCAGCAAATCCAAGAGAAAATAAATTAGCAGTATGGTTTACTACAGATGTTTTCGCCAACCCAAGAACTGGAGATGTAACTGGTATTGCTATTCATCAGTTAGAGGCTAATGGTAGTTTATTAAACGAACACGGACAGGCTGGATATACTGTAAAGAATCCAAGATTAGTTATTCAAAAAGTTATTCCACCTACATCAGTAGCACAAGCAGTAGCCAACGGAGTAAAGAAAGGACAATACTCTATAAATTTAAATAGTTGGGTTTTAGTAAATACTTCTATACCAGCATCACAAACAACATCAACAAATATTATAGCAGTAGATTTAAGTAGAGCAAAGAGTATATTATCAGTGCCTACAAGTCAAGACAATACAGACAATCTATTATATGGTAATGGTTTACAAGGTTTATATTTAAATGCAGAACGCTACATAATGAATATAAAAAACAAATTCCGTCCAGACAGGCACGTAAATTTAGCACGAGAACAATACCCTGCTACATTAAGAGTAGTAGGCACAGACGAAGTCAGTAGACCATATAAGATGGGGCAACATGCTGAAGGATTCCACGCTTTTGAAGTAGAAAAAGCACTGCTATCCGCTGGTATCGACCTCAAAGATTTATCATTTTTAACAAGAAATAACGGCACAGATAATCAATTCCAAGCAGTAGAAAGAGGATGCTGGTTTGTAGGCAGAACATTAAGTAGTAACGCAAATACATCAACCAATATTATGGGGCAGTCAGTTTTATTATACTTAGATTATAGAAATAATAGTAATATGGTAAAATTAGTCCATCACTTTGTAGTGCATAATAGGTCGATTATGTTTGAAGGTATGAATGGCGTAGCCATATCCTATTAGTTTTTGTCAAAACTTTTTTCTAAAAAGTTTATATGGATGAAAGATGTTTTAGAATTATTTTATAGTTTACCAATTGAATTAAGAAGTAAGATTGTTTACAGTGGATATATTATAGCACCAACGTCTATAATAATTAAAAATTTAAAAAAAGAAATAAAAGAATATAATGAGAGGAGGTGGAGTTTAGATACTATGAATTATGAAGAGGCTACATTTTATAATATATTAAAAGATTTAAATTATTTGAAAGATTTAGATGAAATATTAGAACAACAAATATTATATATGTTTTATATATATGCCTACCAACAAGCAGAAGTTTAATATGAAACACGGACAACCAAAAGACCAAAGTAATAGTCTAAGTAAGATAGCAAAATTAAGTGGCATAAAACGTAGTGCGTTGCAGAAAATATATAACAAAGGTATAGGTGCATATAAAACAAATCCATCATCAGTTAGACCAAATGTAAAGTCTAAAGAGCAATGGGCTATGGCGAGGGTTTATTCAGCAGTTACAAGAGGGACACCAGCAAGTAGAGTTGATGCTAAAGAACTTAGAGAAGGACGTGGACAAAAGCCTAAGAAAGAAGAACAAGCGAAGCAGACATATAAAAAAAAAGAAACAAAAAAAAAATAAAATAGAATATATATATGGATAAGCCTAAGAAGAAAAAGATTAAATTTAATGTAAGAACAGAAAAATATTATATTATAACTACACCTAGTAGAAAAATGTTAGCACAATTAACAAGATATTCACTACATAATGTAGGTTTAGTGCCAGAAAATCAAATATATTTTATTAAAGGATATAATTATGAAACAGATTTTCCAGAATTAAAAAAAAGATATGCACTATTAATTAGAGCATTCAAAGATAAATTTTTACCAAAAGCAATAAAAGATGCTGAAAAAGGTTTAGGTAGTTGGTGGGTAGAAGATGGGACACGATTTACAGGACACCCTAAAGTAGTTGATAAAACTAAAATAAATTGGTTAGGTTATATTAAAAGAATGAGTCATTATATAGTTGGTAGTAAATGTTTATATTTTCCAGCATCTGTAATAAAAGAATTATATGCACAAAGAGATAGTATAAAAGACCAACATATAGATAGATTTATAAAAAATTGGGGAGAAAGAAATAATAAATTATATGTAGCACCTACAAGCATAACCTATTTACAAACATATAGTAGTGCGACAGACAAAGTAAGTAAATCCGTAACACAAGCCACAGGAAAACAAAAATCTATTTTAGAACAAAGAAAAACACATAGGGGTAAAGAACTAAGTAAATTAAAAGAACTACCAGAAAAAAAAGCAATGTTTAAGAGGTATATGAAGAAAAGATAAAATTGATTTTGATTTTGATTTATATTTATTTAACATTATTGATAATACTATCAATTATGACTACTATACCTTGGACTGAGGATTTTTATAGCGATAAATGTTATTTTTGTAATAAACAAAATGACGGGTGGTGGGACGCTGAATGTGAAGATGCTGTTTGTAGAAAATGTGGTAAAAAATGGAGATACGATGAAGATGAAGATTGTTATAAAAGAAGATTTAAATTTGTAATAAAATCTTGAGTAATATTATAACAAATGCCCTACGATACTAAGAAAATGAAAGGTGGTGTAATGAATGTAAATAAGAAAACAGGTAAAGCAACTAGTAAAAAACCTATGACTAAAGATAATGCTGAAAAACAAAAGAAAGCGATTGCTATGAGTGAAAAAGAAAAGAAAGATATGAAAAAAATGAAAGATAAAAAAAAGATGGACGATAAGAAAGAACATAAAGGATTAACAGAAAAACAAAAAAAACTACCAAAAAAACTACAAGAAGCAATTATGAAAAAAATGAAGTCTAAAAAATAAATAATAGTATTATATAATTATGCCATATCAAATAAAACCAGCACAAAGAAGTAGAGCAAAAGCGTTAGGAGTAACTATAAAACCTAGTAGTGTAAAAGGAAAAAAATTAGATGTTTTTAAAGGAGATAAAAAAGTAGCCAGTATAGGAGCGTTAGGTATGGGCGACTTTGAAACATTTAAGAAAACAAAAGGAAAAGAATTTGCCGATAAAAGACGTAAGGCATATAAGTCAAGACATCAAAAAACTAGAACTAAAGTTGGTAGTAATTCATATTATGCAGATAAAATATTGTGGTAATAAACCGATTTTCAGCGAAAAAAAATATATTTTTTTATATTATAACAATGCCAGAAGTAAGAGCCAGAAATTTAAACAATTTAACTATGAAATATTTAACATTAAATCCAGTCAATTTAACGAGTGGAGGACAAGCATCATATCGAGGTGGTTTACCATTGATTCGCTTTGACCTAGCATCTAGTGATGTGCCTATGTTGATGGACGGAAAAAATTTAAGAATAAATGGTAGATTAACATGCAGAACTACTGCAGGAAATAAATTAAATCCTCTACAACAAAATTATTTAGATAATTATGCTGGTGCTTTCGCCCATTGTGTGCAGAATGTAACAGTAGCATCTAAAAGATTAAACCAAACCTTAGAACGTGTTAGTCAGTATTCAAGAGTAGTGCCTTCTATAGTTTCTCAATTAAATAATAATAAATATATTGATACAGCCTTAGCCATTGGCGGAGTCCACGCTGGAACAATACCTCAAATGAGGCATAATTTAAATGCCTACCACGAATATGATGTAAATGGTAATCAAGTAGCAACTGGAAATCAAACTGGAGTGAATTTTTCAGCACCTCTCTATTGTGGAATTTTTCAAAGTGGAGAGGATTTGGATTTAAGTGGACAAACTGGAATCGGTGGAGCAACTATTGAAATTTTATTGCAACCAGACGCCTCAGTTATATTTGGAAGTGATGCATCAGCACCTGCTACATTAGGAACATATACTCTTAGTGATTTAACATTAACAGTGCCAGTATATACAATGGAAGGCGAAAACGATTATGCTGGTAATGTAAATCAATATAAATTTAATAGTTGGAGTAATATGTTTCAAACACTCAATTCATCTACATCAGTAGTTGCTTTTACACCCGGACTAAATTCAGTAACATCAGTTTTACAGAATTTTATAACTGCTACAGATTTAGGTGACCAAAGATTTAACAATTGTAGGTTAGGCTCAGTAGGAGAAATAAGAAATTGTAGATTCAGTAAAAATGGTAGTCTATATCCACTACAGTTTAGACTACAATCAGTAGCACAAAATAATAATGAAACTGCTAGACCACTACCAGCACAGCCAAACAGCGGACACGTTTACAGTGTTGATGCAGAATGGCTAAGATATGGTTTAGAAGGAGTTGGTGCTAAGAGATTCGCAAGAATTAAAAATACAGCAAGAGAATATAATGGTTGGAGTAGTGGCTCAGTTGATAAAGACCAAAACGCTGGAAGAACTGGCGACCAACCCGGTAGTGCTTTTACTCAATCAATTTTATTTGATGCCTTTGGTGGCGGAACAGATTTTAGTCAGCAAGTATTTAGTTTTGAATTAGTAACATCAGCAGATAATAGAGCAGTTAGAGGTTATGATGCTAATGCTGGTGCAGTTATACCAGCAGGAGGAAGTGCCAATAATTTAGATGGAACATCAGCAACAGCCCAAGCCTGTTTTCTATACTTTTTGAATCAAAATACTATTAGTTATTCACCTCAAGGAATAGACATTAGTAGATAATAATATTTAATTTAATTTTTTAAAATCCGATTAGAGTTTTTATATAAAAAAAAAATATTTTTTTATATTATAACAATGGCAGAACCCTATACAAGTAACGAACTACCAGATGTTTTAAAAGCAGACGCTATGGGCAGTGAAATTATGATGGACGTAGACATCGAAACTGCACTCATAGAACCCACATCTCATAGATACGATACCGATAGTGGCGGAGTAACAAACTTTTTAATACCACCTAAAGGTGTTGCATCAATGGCAGACGCAAGTTTAGTTTTTGAACTTGTTAGTGATGAAGGAGATGGAGTAGTAGGATATAATGTTTTAGCAGGTGGATTAGCCTGTATTGAAAGAATTAGTTTAAGAAGTGGTGGCTCTCTCATAACCCAAGTAGATAAATGTGGTTTATATTCAATGATTAAGAAATTATATAACGACCAAGATTATAAAACTGGTATTTTAGATTTTAGACATAAATCAAGTAATAAAATAGAACAGTTTATAGCACCTGCTAAAATATCAAATAGTAGTGTAACAGATGCTTTTCACCAAGTTTACAACCCAGATTTAGACCAAGTAAGAACATTCGGCTATCCATATAATAATGGTGATAACGAACACGCTCTACAACCATTTAAGACATGCAGTAATGTTGCTGGTCGAGGAGCACAAGTGGTTATAAGACTTGCCGAACTATTTCCGTTATTTAACAGCAGAGCCAATTTACCAGTGTTTTGTATGGCAAGTATGGAGTTAGAAGTTTTATGGCATCCTGCTGGACAATCATCATTAACAGCACCAAACCAAACTGATAGTGTTTTAATTGAAACACCTATACCAAATAATGCTGGTGCTAGAGTAAGAAGAACAACTGCATCAATGGCTCAAAATCCTATTTTAATGATGGATTTTATTAACTATGATGAAAACACTATGGCTTCTATTAAGAACCAAGTTGAAACCCAAGGTATAGTTGTGCCTTTTGTAGAAGCATTATTTACTCGAGGAATCAATCCTGCATCAACGGCTACAACTGGCGGTGCTAGTGATGTAGCCCAAAAAGTAACATCAAATCATATTTTAGGACTTGCTGGTAAAGAAGTAGAGGCTATTTACGTCCAAACTGACTATGATATTTTAGACCCAACTGGGGCAACTGAAATAGATGGTAACTATAATCAAGTTTATACTCATAGAAATATTGTAACAAATCAATTTAAATCTCAAGATATACCAGCCTTAGAATATAATTTTATTATAAATAATGTAAGAATCTATAATCAAGATGTAAGCAACAAAGCCTTAGCCCATCATTATGCTTCTCAATGTGAACCTAGAGGTTTACAATGTTTAGCAACTCAATATGATACTATGCAATATGATGTAAATAGATGTAAAAATTTATTAGACTGCCAGTATACTGGTGGAATTGAAGATGTCCAAAATATAGATAGAGCAAGAACAAAACCATATTTAAGTGGAACTACATCAGTAGTAGGTTTGAATTTAAAGAAATATAATATTTTAGCACCAACTGTAGGCAATGGTATGCGTATTGGCTCAGCACCAATAGAATTTAGAGCCAGTAGAATAGGTATAGGCAGAAGTGCTGGAAATGGTGGTGCAGCCAATAGTTTAAATGCACCAGTTATATTAAACTTTTTCTTAGAATACAAGCGAACAATGTTGATAACACCATTAGGCGTAAGTGTAAGTGATGCTTAAATATAAAATTGATTTTGAATGAAAATTAAATGAGAAATACATTTTGATAGATTTAATATTTTCTTTTATTATATTGTTATATTATATATAATATGGCATCTCAATCTAAAGTATATGAATGCTCGAGGCAAAACGCCTCGGTGCTTTTAAATGATGAAGGCACTGAATGGATTAACGAGTTTAAGGAAGGCATTGAACTCGAACCATTAGACCAAGTTAGAATCTTAGGCTCTTTTGTGAACGAACAAGCAGAAGGTAGTGAGATAGAAATAACTGATAAGATGGAGTTTAATGTAATACACACACCATATATATTAGCCAATACATTAGCAACTACAAAGAATAATGAAGATTTAATGGATTTAAGTAGTTTTAGTGATTTGGCTTTTTCTACTGATGCAACTGGTATTGAACCGCCAATAAAAAGTAATCCACTAAAAGCAATAACAATACCAAGTGCAGAATACCCAGACCCCCCATATTCAAACCACGGAACTTTTCATAGTGTAGATTTTAATGATGATACGAATTATGGGAATCCAACTGGAACAAAAGAACAAGTCAACACAGATGGACAAGGTTATAGCGGAAATGATAATATAGGAAAGGCAGAAGGTTTAAATATAAGGTCGACTTGGTTTCAACAAGGAAGTCAAAGTGAAACTTTTGGAACAAATCTAAATACAAATGATAAATATAATTTATTTGGTGATAATAGTGTGCCGAATGAATTATATTTAAGTGGATTAGTAAAAAAATTTATTTTACCAGTAGCAGATGGTTTTGCTAATAGATGTAATGAAAGAAATATAGGTGCTATGGATAATACATATAATCTAAATACTACAAGAAGACCATATGAAGCATTAAATCCAAATCCACCAACAACTGGTGCAGGAAGATTTAGCGGAGTGCCGAAAGTAGGCATGTGTATAGCAACTGTAAATATAGCAGGAGTGGGAGGTTGGTTTTCTACTAATGGAAATGGAATAAATGAAATATACCCAATAGAACAAGTAGGAATACCAAATCTAAAAGGTGGTGTAGAAAGTGTAATAGGAAAAATTATAGCAGTAAGACCAATGAAATATCCAGTCAACGGATTTTTACAAGATTGTTTTGAAATATATGTAACTGATTTTATAAATCCAGCAACTATAAAAAAAGGTTTTTACGAACACACTTTTCAACCACCATTATATAGAGAAATAGGTTTAGGGAAACCATTATTTACACCACCAACAGCACCAGTAACGTGTAAAAGACCAGTCCACGGAAGCGGACAAAAAGTAAATGGATATAATAGTAATCCAGCATTTAATCCATTAAATGGAAATTATAATCAATATAAAACAGAACCGCATAATACCAATGCTAATGGAGGTTGTGTAGGTGGATTTACTACTCAAAGTGGATACCCCGACAATCCATTTAGTAAAAATGGAATAAGGGCTGGAAGTGATGATACTACTACTGATGGAGATACACCATATAAATATGGAATGGGACAACCTTGGGGTTTAAGTTTTTTATGGAATGGAGGAGATTGTGCTACACTAAGAGGTGCAACAATACCTAATACCAGTATGAAAGCAAATAGTTATTCAATATGGTATCGTGACCCACCTATAGGAAATCCATTAGATACAGCGGTGCAGTTTTATGATGTAAATACTGATAATAATGTAGTAGGTTTTGGATATGAGGAAACATTATTAACACCCCAAACTATGGGAGCATATATAATATGTAAGCCCGAAACTATGTTAGATATTGTAATGAATGGACAAGATTTACAAAGTGAACCAAACAATGGGGCTACAAATGTAGGAGAAAATGTTAGATTATGGTGGGATTATGGTTTTCAAGCAGATATAAGTGATTATAAAGATAGACACTATGTAAATAATGTTTTATTAAATACTGATACTGGAGGAATACCGAATAATGCACCTTTTCAAACAACAGTAAATAGATTTAGATATGATATGTGTGGGAAACCTGATAACAAAAATTTTATAGCAAATAACCATAATTTTGGAAGCACAACACCTAGTGGTGCTGGGGACGGATGCACTATATTTAGTGTGCAAAATACCGAAGATGTAAATATGGTTAGTGATTCAACACCAGTAGTTTATTCATCAACTACAGGATTTAGAACTTGGGCTACTGGAACAGGTTTTAGTAATGAAGGAAGCCCATTTATGTGGTGTGGATATAATAATTGTATTAACTCAGTCCATTTTCAACAAAAGGATTGTGGTAGTGCTTTTCTTTCTCAAGGAAATACATTATATAAAACACCAACAATAGCAGTAGCAAATGCTGGAGTAGTAAGTCATATTGATATACATTTAAATGGAATGCCTACACCTCAATTAAGATGGGCTTGTAGGATAATGACTGATACTGGAACTGGAACATTTAGTCATTTAACATTAGTAGTAGACTTCGCTACGGATTTAGGAGGAGGAGTGCATAGAATTCAATTTTTATATGCTGGAGATGAGGCTATAAATGTTAGTGTTGGACAATCAGTATGGTTTACAAGTAATAGTTTAAAATGGGAAGAAGGCTGTGGAGTGAATGCTAAGCCTTGGGCTAGTGATTTATTGATGATTAAAGAATATAATACAAAAATAAAAATACCACAAGGATATTATACTCAAGAACAATTAGGAGCAACTATAAATGATGTTTTACATTATAAAACATCTAAATATGATAAAACATTAGGAGAAACCAATGATGGAGTTTTACAAACACCGACAACAGTAGGAAAATTTAGTCAAAATTTAGGGTCGCAACCTACTATAATAAATGGGAACTTCGTCCACACTTTTATACCAGAAATAAGTTATGGATTTACGCCAGTAACTTCGGAGAATGCAAACGCTATGAATTTAACTGCTTCTACTAAAGATATGATGAATGAACTTTTAACCTATGATTTTGATGGGACTTTTTATACAGAAAATAATTTACCAGCATATAATGGAACAACGGTAAGATATGTTTATGAACCAGATACAGATGGTATAAATCATTTTGGAAAACATTTTAAAATATATTCAATACCATATTTAGCAAAAAACAATGCTATAGACCCCGAAATACATTTAATAAGATTAAAAGGTGGCTCAAATTTACAAGGCAGTCTACAGCCTGATGGCTCTTGGAATATAACAAAAGCACCAAGATTTAGCGGTTGGTTAGAACCTCTAAGAGGACAAAAAGCAGAAACGTCAGCAACTCAAGGAACAGCAACAACCTATGCATATAGAACAAGAGGAGTGCGTAACATTATGCCCCACGGAGGTGGTGCTAGAATATTTTGTGGAGCGAATAATGTAAGTGTAGAGTTTAATGAACTAGCAAATAGGTTTAATATATTTAATTTATATACGCCGATAAGACCTCATGCAAGTTTAAATCCATCAGCACCAGTAGGAGATTTTGGAATAGATGATGCAGTGCCGAGTAGTGTAATAAGTGCTAGAAAAACTGGAGAAATTATGAGTGCTTTGACTGGAATATATATAAGTAGTTTAACTGGAGATGGAATAAAACGAGATGAATGGGGGCTTTCTTGGGCGGATAACTGGTTATATGAAAATAGACCTGATGCTACAATACAACAATACGCAAATAACTTTTTAGATGCTTTGGGTTATTCATCAAATCAATTAACATCAATAGAAGGTAATGGAATATATTATAATGAAACACCATATACCTACAGTGATGAACTTGTAAATTTTGGAAATATGCTTAGAGGAGGTGGAAAGATAACACCAGCGATAAATGGAGCAAATCCATTTGCGAATGATTGTTTAATGATAGCACCAGTGCAACAATATTTTATAGCAACTGATAGTGAAGACTTTTTCGCTAAAGACCCACCGACTCAAGGAACTAGTCCATATTATTTTATAGCAAGTGATTTACCTATTCACCATTTTATGGGAAATGAAACTGGAACAAAACTACCAGTAGTTGGAATAAATGCTAGAAACTTTCATGCATTAGGATTTTCTTTTGATGTAGGTGCTACAAGTGTAACCTACACAATAGATAGAAAAGTAACATTAACATCTATTAAAACTGCTATATATGATAGTAATTTACAAACACCAACAAATATAAGTAAATATTCATCAGTAATATATGTAGTAATAAAAAATAATTATTTAAAAACACTACCACCTGACCAACAACAAGAAATATTAAAAGCCCAAATGAAACAACAAAATCCAGCAAATAACCCACTACAATATTTTCAAGTGCCGTATAGTAATTTAAGGACAGAACCACCAGTAGAAATACCTCAAAACTATACTCAATACCAATGGAATGGTAGTTTATTAAATCCGTATGAAGAAAATTCAACTGACGAAGATTAAAATATTGTAGTATAATATAAAATGGGATTATGCTATTTTTGTGAAGTAAAAGATAGAGAATGTTTTGCTGGTTATTATTGTGAAGAATGTAAGAAACTGCAAAGAATATTAAAATTATATGGTGATGATGTTTATAAAACAAATGATTTAGTATTTATAAGAAACTCTACTCAACAAGGCTATAAGATAGACAATATTAAAATAAAACAAAATTTAAAAGTAGACGAATTAGATGAGAAACAAGATAAAGATGGATATAACCTAAGACATAAAAGACCTTAGAAAAAACAGTAAAAAGGGTAAAAGGGTAATACATAATTAGTAGTTTATATATTTTTTTTACTTTTTTACTTTTAAATAATTTATATGTTATACTTGTTTACCTTTTTACCTTTTTTACCTTTTCTACTTTTTATATAATATATATATTATACTATATATTAGTAATTATATAAATATAATAATATCAATAAACAACTAAGTCTTAGATTTTATTAAAGAAGTTTATTGAAGAAAAAGTAGAAGCAAAATCAAATTGCATTGTATAAAACAAAATTGATTTTGATTTTTGCCTCATACATACGGGCATAACAAAAACAAACAAACAAACAACTAAAAATATGGCATCTCTTCAAAAGAACAACACAACATACAAGAGCATTGTAGAATGCTTTGAAAGTATGGCAACAGACACTCAACAGCGTAGAATTATATTCAATAAGGATACTTCTACTTTTTCGGTGGCAAAGAAGATGTATTTGAATGCTGTTATTGACGACTACAATGAAGGTTTATTTGACGGCACACTCTTAGATTTTATTGAAACTAAGTTTGATGAAGTAATGTATTGGGAAAATGTAGAACAAGAATATGCAAATGTTTGGAGTGAAGAAGAACAAGCGGAGGCTGGATTGCTTGATGAAGATTATTTTAGTGATGGTGAGTAAGTAAGTGAGTAAGTTAGTATTTACGATTGTTTTGGATTTTATAACAATAAAACTTTTTTTCTATTGTATTCAACATTTATAACATAAATAAAATAAAATTGATTTTTACAAGATATACTATTATTTATCATTTACAATATGAATAACGCATTGGCACGAGAACTAACAGCAAGAGAACTTGATGTAAAAGTAATGAATTCACGAATGAGAAAACTAAAAGAAGACTTAGATGAATTTTGGGCGGAAGATGATAAATCATTAGAAAAAATGGACGAGAACAGAGATGATAAAGCATATATAAAATACTTAGAAACACAACAAAATATTTTACGAATGATGATAAATTGTTTTATAGAACAATACATATAACATAACATAACATAAAACAAAATTGATTTTGAAATACAGATAAGATATTTTTTATTATTCAACGATTCAATATGAGCGACGTTTACTACAATGAAAACAGTTTTGTAAAACTCACTGCAGACTATGAAACTAGAATGAAGTCTGGAACATGCGTAGAAGAAAATGTAGCAAAATATCACGAGTTATGTAACAGATATGGAAAACAAAACTTCGATTTATTGACTCAAATAAGAGAAAGAGTAGAAGGCTTTGATTTGAGTGTAGATGAGAGAGAAGGTTGGGAAAAAATGAAACAATACGCCTATCATTGTGTTATATTGTGGATACCTAAAAGAAAAATAATAGATTGTAGTAATGGTAGGCAAGAGATGACTGATATTCAATATTGGTGGGCTGGAAGAAGACAATGGCAGATGAATAATTGTGGAAAACATATATTTAGTAAATTTATAAGAATAAGAAATCTACAAGAGATAGATTTTAATGAAATGAAACTAGAAGATGTAGTTTATAGTTTATGGAAACAATTGGATAAATGCTCTATTGAAAAATTAAACAGAGTTGATAGTGTAACTGTTGGCGGTTATTCATAAGATTATAATAAAACAAAATTGATTTTGAAATTATAACAATAAATTTTTTATTATTCAATATGACTACTAAATGTGAAGTGCCTTTTTGTGATAACAATGAAAAGCCTAGAAGAATGTTTGATAATACAAATGTAACGTGTTGGACATGCAACAAGTTTACGTGTAGTAAATGTGTAGAACAGATATGGAAAGGAGAATGGAACGGAGAAGAGTTTTACAAACCTAAATATATTGTAGAAGGTTTACTCCATCAAGTTTTTAAATGCCCACATTGTAGAGCGTCATTTGATAGAATGATAGTTGTAAAAGAAGACTGATAGAAAATTTTAAATAAAATTTATAATAAGAAATAGATAAT
>CENS01034676.1_pt1 | contig 15279 bp, 8 predicted proteins | sample 530201 | NCBI WGS metagenome assembly CENS01 (sample SAMEA2619747, study PRJEB7988) | marine metagenome | biome: marine biome (ENVO:00000447); feature: surface water layer (ENVO:00002042); material: "saline water (ENVO:00002010), including plankton (ENVO:xxxxxxxx)" | depth 5 m | reverse complement strand
TGATCTGATGTTATACAAGGTCATGGAGTTAGGTACAGATGGTTGGGGGATTAATGACCCCCATCGTGATCGTAACCTGACCAAAGAACAAGCTAAAGAGAGACTTGAACATTATATTAATGAGGGAGTCTCTCCTCAAAGACTTCAGGCTACTCCAGAATAAAAACTCTACCGGCGCGTTTTACCCGCGTCCGACCGCGAAAAACCTCTAAGTATTACTAAATAATGGCTGTAAGGAAAATGAGCAAGAGTGGTTCGACTTTTATCGAATCATCTCCCAAGAAAACTAGGCAAGGTAGTGGAAAAAACACAAAGTATTCTGCTACATCTGCAAACAATAAACGTAAACGTTATCGAGGACAAGGAAGGTAATGGAAGAAATTAAGTCTGGACCTAACGCATCTGATAGTGCTCCAAATATTGAAGGCACTAAAACATTTGGTTATGATGTTTCTGCTCAAGCTAAAAAGAAAGCCAAAGAGTCCAGAAATGAAACTAATCCCAACTCTCCTTTAGCCGCAGGATAACACATATGAGTTCATTAATTGTTAATCTCCCTGCACAAAAAGTGTGGGTTCGCAAAGAATATTTGAGAGATTTGCAAGATGGACATGGTGAATTTGTTGAAGGCGTCTGGGTGTCGGCTAAGTCGATACCTGGACGTTCTTTTTATTTTGAGACATACTTGCCTGAATATGGTGCTATGTTTGATAAGTTACCTATCAGTGCATTTGTATCTGAACCAAAGACTCCAGATCCTGATTTAGATCTTCCCAATTTGCAGTTTTGGAACTGTATGGATTATGGAGTTGTCAACGTGTGTAAACAATTTGTTGCATCAATGGATTGGCAAGTCAGAACAAGACACTTTGGGACAATTATGGGTACATATATTTGTACTCTAGACAATTATCACTCGGACTGTGACACTATTGACTACTCAACGAGCGAAATTCCACAGGAACATAAGTCATTTAACTTGATTGAATTGTCAAATGGTCAGTTTGCTTTGTATCCAAACAACAGATGTCGTATTTTTGATGTGAGTTTAACACCCCAAGAGCCAAAAATACCCGATTTTAAAGTATCCACAGAATATTATCAGGTAGAAAATGGTGTTGATTGGGGTAGATTGGGTGATACTGATGAATATTTTTGGGAAACACCCGAAGAAAAGAGTAATAAATAAAAGGCAGAGATAGAACCTCTTAAAAAGTTCTGTTTATCAGAACTAATTTGGAGGATTTATGTCAAATCACCCGATTCCCGACTCCTCTATGGAGCATATGATGGAAATGTGGGGTACTAGATACCTTATCACTGATCCAAAATCAGATTATTATTTGAAACTGAATGAAAAAAAATCAGTAAAATCTGAAAATAATGGCATTGTCAAAAGGTCAAAATAAAATATCTAGAGTTTTTAAGGACATTAGTCTCTCTTTTATCAAGCATCCTGTCACAAACGACATTGGAACGTTTAATGATCAGGATGCCATCAAAAGAGCTGTGACAAATTTGGTAAGAACTAAGCTTGGTGAGAGATTTTTTCAAAATTTGATCGGCAGTAATGTTGAAAATTCTATTTTTGAACAACCTTCGGAAGATTTGGCTGTAGGAATTGAGGAAGAAATTAGTTATTTGCTCGATAATTTTGAATCTAGAATCTCTAGTCCCAGAGTAAAGGTGACTTATCCACCAGATACCAATGATTTGTTAGTTCATATATCATATGAGATCGTAGGATTGCCCTTACCCACACAGAAAATCGAGTTTATTCTCCAATCTACTAGGATATAATGTCATTTAATCAATTTACAAACCTAGATTTTGATAGCCTTAAAGTTCAAATTAGGGATTATCTTCGTGCAAATAGCAATTTTACTGATTTTGACTTCGAGGGATCTAATTTTTCGGTTCTTATTGATCTTTTAGCTTATAATTCTTATGTCACGTCATATAATACCAATATGGCGGTCAATGAATGCTTTCTTGATAGTGCTACTTTAAGAGAAAATGTCGTTGCACTCTCAAGAAACATTGGATATGTACCTAGATCTAGCAGATCTTCCCGTGCAGTCATCAATTTTTCTGTAGATTTGGGTACAAATGATACCAGAATCGTAACTTTGAAGGCAGGAACCGTTGCACTCGGCGCTCAAGTCAACGGACAGTACGTATTTTCAATTCCTGACGACTTTGTTACAACAGTTGATAATGATAATGTAGCATTTTTTGAAAATTTAAACATTTATGAGGGTGTTTATCTCACAAAAACATTTACGGTTGACTATTCTCTTCCAAATCAGAGATTTATTCTTCCAAATTCCAATATTGATACAACTTCTATTCGTGTAAATGTAGAATCTACCACAAATGAAATTTATGAGTTATATGATAATATTCTGAGAGTTGATAATACCTCCAGATTATTCCTTGTTCAGGAAATTGAAGATGAAAAATATGAACTTCTTTTTGGAGATAATATTTTAGGCAAGAAACCTCCAGCAGGAGCTAAAATTACTGTAAGTTATATTGTTACGAATGGATCAACTGCTAATGGAGCATCAAATTTTACATTTAGCGGTATTCTAAAAGACGATACTGGATCTACAGTTACTGATGGCATCTCTTTAATCTCTACAGAACAGTCATCAGAGGCCGGTGACGACATAGAGACTATCAATTCAATCAAATATTTGGCTCCTCGTATCTACGCAGCACAATACCGTGCAGTGACTGCAAACGACTATAGAGGTATTATTCCCTTCATATATCCTAACGTTGAATCTGTGACCGCCTACGGGGGTGAGGAGTTGAATCCACCCGAGTACGGTAAAGTGTTTATTTCCATAAAACCAAGAAATGGTTCTTTCTTATCTCAGGTAACAAAAGACCAGATTTCTAGACAACTTAAACAATATTCTATTGCTGGCATTAAACCAGAAATTGTTGATTTGAAATATCTTTATGTTGAAACTGATTCTGCAGTTTACTTTAATACTAACTCCGTTTTTGATCCTTCTGCATTGAGAACCAAAGTTTTTAATTCTCTTACTTTCTATTCTCAGTCTACTGACATCAATAGTTTTGGTGGGAGATTTAAATATAGTAAAATCGTTGGACTTATCGATGATACTGATCAAGGCATTACTTCCAATATTACAAAGGTAAAAATTAGAAGAGATTTGAATCCTGAAATTGGATTATTTGCAACTTATGAATTGTGTTTTGGTAATGCGTTTTTTGTTAATTCTGACGGGTACTCCGTAAGATCAACCGGCTTTGAAGTTAGTGGTATTGGTGGAAAGTTATATCTTGCCGACATTCCTATCAGTAAAACTAGAGGAAAAATTATTTTCTTCAAATTGGAAAATAATGAACCAATTATTGTCAAAAATAATGCGGGAACGGTTAAGTATGACGAAGGAGAGGTTCTTTTAGATGTGGTAAATATAACAGGAACTTCTTTAAGTAACGGAACAGTTCAAGTAGAAGCTATTCCAGAGTCTAATGATATCATTGCTTTGAAAGACATTTACTTACAATATGATATTGCAAATAGCAAAGTAAGTGCTCTTAATGATGTTGTTTCCTCTGGTGAAAATACTTCTGCTACATCATATGTCGTAACTTCCAGTTATTCCGACGAAGGATATATCAGATCGTAAAATGCCTGAACTAAACAAAGTTAAAATCTCTCAACTAATTGAGTCGCAGATTCCTTCTTTTCTTAATGAGGAATCTCCTCTTTTTGCCGAGTTTTTAAAACAGTATTATATTTCTCAGGAACATCAATCTGGTGTTACGGATATTGCTGTCAATCTTCCAGATTATAAAAAGATAAGTAGTTTTAATAATGAAACTCTTGTTCCATATAATGTCCTATTAGAAGATATTTTTGCTGCGGATGATACTATCACGGTTCAGTCTACTGTTGGATGGCCAGATAGTTATGGACTTTTAAAAATTGATAATGAAATTATTACATATAAATCAAAAACTAGTAATCAGTTTTTGGATTGTAGCAGGGGTTTTAGTGCAATCAATAAAATTAAACAGGATGTTAATTCTGAGTTTTTAGAATTTTCTGATTCTGAAGCTGAAGAGCATTCTTCTGGGTCTTTAGTATATAATTTAAGTAACTTATTTTTGCAAGAATTCTTTTCTAAGTTTAAGAAAGAATTCTTACCTGGATTTGAGAATAGATCTTTTGTTACTGGAACTTCGGTTCAAAATATTCTTACAAGAGCTAAGGACTTTTATTCTGCAAAAGGAACAGATTCTTCATATCAGATTCTTTTCAAACTTCTGTATGGAGAAGAAATTCAACTAATTAAACCTATTGATGATACTATTGCTGCTTCATCAAACGTATATTTTAAAACTAAAAATGTTCTTGTAGAGAATCTTTTTGATGGAGATCCTCTAAGAACGGTAGGTAACTTCTTATTCCAGGATGTAAGCGGAATTGGAACGGTAAGTGCTTCGATTTATAACGTAGAATATAGACCAATTGATAGGAAAGATTTTTATGAAATTTCTTTAGACTCTTCTTCTTTCTCTGGAAATTTTGAGGTTCCTGGCAAAACAAAAACATTAGAAGGAATCCCTCAGTTTTCAAACAATATTCTTGTAGACTCTACCATTGGATTTGATCAACAGGGATCACTTCTAATTAAACCAACTACAGATTCTAATTTTATTGAAGTATCTTATACAGACAAGACAATTAATCAGTTTCTGGGTGTTAGTGGTATTTCTACTGATTTGGTTTTTGGTGCTGAGATTTTTGAAGACAAATTAGCTTTTGCATATGCTGGACTTGGGCAGACATCTCTAGCACAGTTGAGAATTGTCAATATAATTGATAGTATTGATACAAATGATACTGCCAATATGTCAGTTGGTGATAGTTTGAAACTATCTACATTTGGCGTTAATAGAGGAAAAGATTCTCAATTTAATAGTTGGATCTACAATATCCCCACTATTCACAATATCAAAAGTGTCGATCAACTCAATGTTAACACATTCAGAATTACTCTTTTTGACTTTGTTGTATTTTACATTGGAGAGAAACTTAATATTTCTGATGGTATAAGAGAAATACAATCAGAAGTTAAGGATATTGAATATGATTCATCTAATGATGAGAAAAGATTAAGCGATAAAGTTGTAGTCCAGGTTTCCTCTAATATTCCATCTAATCCCACTCTTCTTAAGAAAACTATTGTTAAGGCAGAGCATAATCTAGGAAGATTTCCAGAAATAACTAAGTTTCCTATTGGAATTCAAAATAGTTACATATCTGCAGATGGACAGGATTATTTTATTACATCTGCGGGCATTCCTAACTATCCGATATTTGCAACTGATAATAGAAAGTTTGTTAAGACTGATATTAATGAGTCAACCGATGATAATGGGACACCTATCAATGGTGGCGGATTTACATACTTATTCAAATCTGTTGATCCTGGATCATCTGAAGCAGAGGGAACTCTTGCTTTAAATGCTGGTGATGTTTCAATCAGACATAATTATAAAACTGGAGAAAAAATCTTCTGGGATAACATTTACAACAGTGGAATTCAAACAGGCGTTTATTTTGTTACTGCTATAAGTGAAACTGAGTTTTATTTGTCCTTTAGTGGGTCTGATGTTTTTTCTAAAAAGTATATTCCAGTAAGAACTGATTCTAGGGGGCAGTTTATTGTAAAATCTGGATATGAGGGACGAGAACTATCGCATCAAAAAATTCTAAGAAAATTTCCATATGAGAGAAAGGTTGATTTCTTTGATGATCCAAATAAACGAAGTGTTAAAAACAGACCTATTGGTATATTAGCAAATGGTGTTGAAATTTTTCCACCAACAGTATTTGATGAGCAGATTTATTACGGTGATGTTGTTAATATTAAAGTAACTAATAGAGGAAAAGACTATGATGTAATAAATGGACCAGAATTAGTAATTCAAGATCAGAATGGTAGTGGATGCGAAGCTTTTGCAAATGTTAGTGGGTCTTTTCGTGAAGTAAGATTGGTTTCTCCTGGAATTGGATATCAGGAGAAACCAAAGATTACTATTGAGGGTGGAAATGGAACTGGTGCTGTTCTTGAATCTAATTTTGTAAAAGGAAAACTTACTGTCAATTTTAAAGCTGATGGATCATCTGTAAATTCAAACTCGGAAACTATAGATTTCCCAACTAGACACAACTTCGAGATTGGCGAAGAAGTTTTTTATGATTCTAGAGGCAACACTCCTATTGGTAATTTAATTAGTGGTGCTACTTATTTTGTTAGACCAGTTGACGACCAAACAATATCTTTATATGAGACTTTTAGGGATGCTGTTAATGGATCCAATGTTGTTAATATTGGATCTCCAAGTTTTGGTTTCCATAAATTTACATCTACTAAATCTAGAAATACTATTACGAGAGTCTACGTAAGAGAACCAGGACAAGGATATTCAAACAGAAAAGTTATTGTTCCATCTAGAAATACTGCTGCTGGAACAAGATCTGGCATTGACACTTCTGATAATTATGTCTATGCCCGTGAACATAATTTCAAAACTGGAGATGTAGTTAGGTATTCATCAACTGAATCTTTAATTAGTGGATTAAGTTCTACTACGGAATATTATGTACGAGTGCTTGATGATAATAGATTCAAGTTATATGATGTTGGAATTGGCACTACAAGAGATACTACTAATTTTACAAAAAATAAAGAATCTATTTTTGGTGATTTTGGATCTGGAGATCATAAGATTTATTATCCTCCCATTGTAGTAAAAGTGGAATCTATTTCTGCTATTGGTGCTACAACTATTATTCAACCACAACTGGATCCAGTTGTTCTCGGTGAAATCGATAGTGTTTTCTTGCGAGAGGGTGGAATTGGATATGGATCTACAAATATTGTAGATTTCCATAGAAGACCAAATGTTGGAATTTCTACGATTATCTTTAGATCACTTCTAAAGCCCGTTATTGTCGGTGGAAGTATTGTAGATGTCCAAATTCTTGCAAGTGGAAGGGGATACAGAAAAGACTCTGACATCTTTGTTTTTGGAAAAGGCGATTTTGCTCAAATTAATCCAATCATCGAAGATGGTGGAATTATTGGAGTCAAAATTCTTGACGGCGGTGCTGGATATGATGATAATACTGTTTTGGATCTTCGGAATCGAGGAACCGATGCCAAATTCATTGCCGATGTCAGAGAGTGGAAGTTAAATCAAGTAGTTACTTCTTCCGAGGTTATTAGTGAGGAAGATGGTTGTTTGCTTAGACCATCTACCGATCCAGATCTTGGTCTTCAACCCATTTCGATGTATCCTCCAAGAAAATTGAGATATCAACTTGGGGATAATATTGATGCTGGTAATTTGGAACTATCTCAAAATGCTATCCACTCTCCGATTCTTGGGTGGGCATATGATGGCAATCCAATTTATGGTCCGTATGGATATGAAAATGAAACTGGGGGTTCTATAGTAAGACTTACCAGTGGGTATATTTTAAACGATGAAAATCTTGATGGATTAAGACCTCCAGGATACTCTTTGGGTTATTTTACAAATGATTATATTTTTAATAATTCTGGAGATCTTGATGTGCATGGAGGAAGATATTGCGTAACACCGCAATTCCCCAATGGAACATATGCATATTTTTATAGTATTGATGTTGATTCAAGTGGCGTTGCTGAACCCAGATATCCATATCTCCTTGGAACAAAATTCAAAGATTCTCCTGTTGAGGAAAATTTTAATACGTTTTTTAATCAGGACATTGATATTTTCAATAATAATTTATCTAGGAATACTGGTCCATATTTTCTTGAATTTGGAAATTCCAACTATGATTTGATTGATCGGGTTGATGATTCATATAACCAAAAATTCTATGTTGAAAACGTAAAAACATCTGGCATAGGATCTGTGAGTATATTCAGTAGAGGAACTGGATATAAAGTAAATGATGTTTTGAATATTGATAATACGGGAACAGATGGATCTAGTGCTAGTGTTATAGTATCATCTATTTTGGGTAAAGATATATCAAATATATCTGTTGGAATTTCAACTTATGTTGATACGGAACTTAGAGTTAATGGTAGGAGTATTGTTGGAGTCACTACGGTTCCACATGATATCAATAATGGCGAAACTGTTATTTTATCTGGTATTACGACGGCTAGATTTTCTCCATTTTTTGGAGAACAAAAAGTTTCTGTCCCATCTAGACGTGTTGGGCTTTCTAGTTTTGTTCCAAATGTTAGTACAACAGGAATAACGACATTCATATCTGTAACTGATACTTTTGGGTTTAGACCTGGTGATCACATTGGTGTTGGAACAGAAACAATGGTGATTACGGATATTGATTTGAAATTTAAGAGATTTCGGGTCAATCGTGAAAATTATGTTGGAATGGCAGTTACTCATTTACCTTCAGACAACTCAGTTTTTCTGAAACCAGTTGAGTTTGAATTTAGTGCTGGAGAAAATGTATTTTCATATTCAGTGAAACCAAATAGAGTTTTATATTTCTCTCCAGAGGAAACAGTTGGTATAGGCTCTACTGGATCGATTTATGATGTAATTAATACGGGAATTGGTAGTGTTGTTTCTCAAAGTTATGATACTAGATATGTTAGGGAAAGATCAATTTTTATTCCCAATCATGGATTAAAAACTGGACAACCAATAGAGTATAATATTGGTATTGGTGGAACTTCAATTGTAACAGCTAAAACATCCGCAGGATCTACTTCTGGTGTTGGAACAAGTAGATTGCAGAATGGATCCACCGTATATGCTGTTAATTTTGGTACAAACTATCTTGGTTTATCTACGACTGGATTTACTACTATTGGGGATGCTTTATATTTCTTTGACATAGCATCTAACATTGGATATGCCCATTCGTTTACTACAAAATTTCCAAGAGTTAATGCTCGTGTAGAGAGATACTATACTGAAGTTACTACTGTTGATAATCATGAATTAGTTGATAATGATATTATTAAATTAGATTCTTCACCAGTTCAGGTAGAGAATGAAAAAATTGTGTTTGATCCCATAATTGGGAAAATTACAACTGGCAAAGTTAGCTTTGGAAATACAGATGTTTCTGCAGATTTAACTTCAATTAATATTGATGATGAAACATTCCAGAGTGGCGACAAAGTAGTATTTTATGCTACTGATGGAAATGTTATTGGTGGACTTGAAAACAACCAAACTTATTTTGTTCTTCGTGAAGATCCAAAAAATATTAAGTTGGTAAAATACAAATCAGATGTTGTAGATTCAAATCCCATTGTATTTACTTCCGTTCCAATCGGAACATACCAAATTGCTAAAATAAATCCACCACTGAATTTTACCAAAGGAAATACATTGGTCATTGATGTATCTGATGTTTCCTTGAGTGAAATGAAATTTGAGGTTTTCTCTGATATCAATTATCTCAATAACTTGGAAGTTACTAATGATAATGGATTTGCTATCAAACGAGAGGGAGAACCTGGTGAAGATGGTTCTACAGTAACGATTGATACTAGGAGAGGATATCCCAATAAAAGTTTCTATACATTAACTCCTGTTATTCCATCTGATGATAGAAAACTAAGTGTTATTTCTGATATTGATGTTTTGGGTAGAAACAGCATTACTTTAAATGAATTGGTGATGAATGGATTTAAACCTGTTACTGTTATTGACAATAAAAAATTCACATATAATCTTGATAGAAAACCTCTGGAAAGTCAAAAGTATTTTTCTAGATTGGGTGTTAGTACCATTTTTTATGAAACGACTTCCAGAAATGCTACTGGACCAGTATATTCAACTAAGACTACTTTTCCTGGTAGGGGATACAAATCTATTCCTTCTACTAATGGATTTTCTAGTCAATCTGGAATTAATGCGGCTGTTAAAATTATTTCTAATGAAATTGGACAAATTGAATCTTTAGGCAGAATTAAGGATGGATTTGATTATCCAACTGATCCAACTTTGCTTCCATTTTTGAGTGTTCCAGCGATTATTGATGTTGGAGGTATTCAAAGAATTGGTAACATTGATGTTATTGATGGAGGTGTAAATTATACTCAACCTCCCAATTTAGTTGTGAGGGGTAATGATACTGTTGATTTGCAAGCGAGGTTAAATGGAAGCTCTATTGATAAGGTATTTGTTCTTCAGAATGCTTTTGAATTTGATGAACCGCTAAGTATTATTCCAGTACAAAACTCTAATGGATTTGATATTGATCAAATTACTCACAATGGAGACACTGTAACTCTTGAACTTCTTTTGGATGCTCAGTTCAATATTCCAGTCAGAACTGGATATGGATCAACTGATATTGAATTCCCATTTGAAGTTGGAGACTCTATTTTTATTGAGGGATGTAGATTGACACCCGAATCTTTTGATGCTGGTGACATTAACTTCAACTCAGAAAGATTTGATTATAGATTCTTTACTGTTACTGGAGTTGATACTAATAATTTTACTCTCACATATAGTCTTGCTGGAATTAACACGGGAATATTGGGTGCTTATGATGATGATTTTGGACTTGGATATGTTGTTAATTATAAGGACATGGCTAAGTTCCGAATGAATCTTGTTAACGATGCAAAGTTCTTATCGGAAGAAAGAATTACTTCTAACACATTTGAAGGATTTGTATCTCCTAATGGTTGGAATAGTAGATTGAATCAACTTAGACTCTCTAATTCTTCTGGCAATTTATCTGTTGGTGATATCATTTATGGAGAACAATCTACTATTTTGGGTAGAGTAGAAGCTGTTAACAAATTTAATGTAAGAACTACATTAGGAGTTAGTAGAGAAAAAGTTGCTAAAAATGATAATAGTTCTGGAATTCTAAATGATTTTAGTCAAAGAATTTCTGACAACGCATATTATCAGAAATTCTCATATTCTATTAAAGGTAGAGTTCCATATAATACTTGGAGAGAATCTGTAAGATCTATTGTTCATCCATCGGGATTTCAAGAATTTTGTGATCTTGAGGTTATAAGCACGCCGACTGATAATGTTGGAAGTGCTAGATCTACAACAATGAAAGTGAAACCCGATTCTACTTCAGTTGAATTGCTTGTAAATATTGATAATGATATTTACTTGCAGGAGAGACAAAATTTTGCTCTTGTAACCGAAGATGATCAAGCTAGGGATGGAAGTATTCAACGTATTTTCTTTCCAGAAGGCAGACCAATTAAAAGTTATATTTTAAATAAGACCAATAAAGTTTTGTTGATAGATGATATTTCTGATGGATTTAATGGTGATCATGATAGAACAGGAACATTGGTAGGAAATACTGGATTCAAACTTAAAAGTAATGGTAAACCATTATTCAAAGCAGTATTTGATGCTTCTGATAGTAAAGTCGTTGATATTACAGATAACATTATTAATATACAAAATCACAATTTCCAAACTGGTCAAGAACTATTTTATGATCGCCAAGGTGGAGGTGAAATTGGAATTGCAACAACATCTCATGCTTCGGGAGTCCGAGATATTGTGATGAATGTTGAATCTGCATTGGCTGGTTCTGGAGCAATGTTTGAGAATGGTTATAATATAGAAATTCCAGAAGGTGGTGTTACTGGTGTTGGTACTATAGTCAATCCCATTGTCACATTTGTTGTATATGGATTTGGAAGTCCTGATGGTGGACTTCCTGGTATTTCGACCAGAGGAACTGGTGCTAGATTCCAAGTCAAATTCACTTATGAACAAAGCACAGGTCAACCTATTTCTACAAATGTTATTCTTACTAAAGGTGGAACTGGATACTATGTTGGTGACAATGTAAGTATTGCTGGTACACATCTTGGCGGAACAACTCCTGCAAACGATCTTACATTCCCTGTAACACGTATTACTGGTACTAGAACTGGTATTACCACTACTTACCTAGACGTACCATCTACTAGTGATTTGAGCGGTACTGGGGCACGTTTTAACGTTACCCGCGATTCCAACTTGGATGTCGAAAGTATTGTCGTTGTTAGTGGTGGTAGTGGTTATGTAAGCACCGAAACTATTTCCATTGCTGGAACTTATATCGGAGGCAGTGGATCCCTTGACGATCTTCTTTGCACACCAGTTGAACTGGGAACTACTACTATTCCTGAAATTGTTTTCTGTCAGAAAATTGATGATGTTAAGTTTAAGATTAGTGGATTGTCTACTTCTTTGCCTCTTAATTTTACTGGACTTGGTACGGGAACTCACAAGTTCAGAATTTCAGATCCTACTTCAGATGCATTAATTTTAATTGATAATATTATTCAGAGCCCTATTAGAAATAAAAAACTTGAAGTTGGCATTGGATCTCCTATTGGAATCTTTGACCAGAGTATTGTTGTCAGTTCTGGAATTGGTTCACTCGCTTCTGGTGATATTATTAAATCTGGTGATGAGTTTATGAAGGTTAAACAGATTGGCGACAGTGTTTTTGTTCAGGGTAGAAGAGCTGAAATTGAAAATACTGTGGATAATAATTTTTATTATGATGTAAATAGAATGAATTCTACTATTACTAGTACTGATGAAACTGTCGTAACTCACGATGATAACCCTCCATATTAACTATAAATAACAGAAAAAGTATTTGATCAATGGCAAAACAAGGCATTAATACTGGTACTGCCCCTAATGATGGCACTGGAGATACCCTGTTGGCGGGAACTCTAAAGATCAACGCAAACTTTGATGAAGTTTACGATGTTTTTGGTGATGGGGATAATCTTATCAGTTTTGTTTCTTTTGCTACTACTGCTGGGTATTCTACCAATGCTGGTATTGCATCTACGTCTACCTATGCTCAGACTGCAAGATATGTAACGTCAGATATTGATATCAACACATCTGGTGTTGTTACTACATCATATGCCGATATCGGTAAGATTACTATTCAACAACCAGGAGCTATTACAGACGGTCCTATTGAGGTTGGATTTGCAGCCACCATGTTTAGGATTAAAGCCGACGGCATGGTTGGAATTGGAACTTCTCTTCCAACATCTCAACTCCAAGTTGCATCATTCTCTTCCAGACCTGCATTATGGGTTATTGCAAAAGATCAAGGACCCTCTTTTAGAGCTTCTGACGAAGATATTACTCCAGATAAGACTTTTATTGTCACAAAAGACGCCAATATTGGCATTGGTACAAATGTTCCTGCTGCCAACCAAAGACTTGATGTTAGGGGCAATGTGACTACTCAAGGCATTGTTACTCTTGATGGCACTGTTGACTTCAATAGTGATATTACTGAAACGGTAGTTAATGACTTTAATGATAATATAACCGTATCTGCTGCAGGAACACTTACCGTTGATTTGTCTCAGGGAACTGTGGTTCTTGGTGGAATTACTACTTCTATCAATACTTGGAATTTCACTAATGTTACTGCATTAAATAGTAAGGCAACTACGGCAACTCTTGTTATTAATGCTGGCGTTGGATACACTTACGGTGATGCTGTAAATGTAAATGGTGGACCTATCGCTGGTGGTGTTAGATGGGTTGGTGGAAATCCGCCACCTGCTTCAGATGGAGAAGACATTTTAACATTCAGTATCATTAGAGATTCTACGGGTCTAACAAGAGTCTATTGTAGTAGTTCCATTAATATTAGCTGATACGATAAATGCCAAGAACAACACCTGGATCTGGAGCTCTTCTAAGACCCGTATTTAACTCTTCATATGGAGTTGAATTAATTGAGGTTATTGATGGAGGAAACGGTTATAGTAAAGCAGATCCCCCCAAAATTGTTATTGAAGGCACCGAAACTCCAGTAGTTGAAGGTGTTTTTTATCCAGTAATCACTGGAGTTGGAACTATTAGCGAAGTGATTATTTTTAACACTGGTGCTGGATATTATCCAGTATTTTCAACAACTACTTCGTCGGAGGTTGTTGTTGAAAGAGCAGCTTTTGGTTCTATTTCTACTACTCATGGTCTTGGGGTATCTTCTGTATTTTCTGGGGATTTTAATATTGTTGAAGATGAAATTTTCTTCACCGATGCTCCATATGGAAAAAGAGGTCCAGTTGGATTGGAGACTGGATCGACATTTAATGGTAGATTATTTTCAAGAAAATTTGATCCATTTGAACCACAAGATAAGAATTTAGTTTTAGATGATATTTCTTTGGAGTTTACTGGAGTTGCTGGAACAGAATTTGCAGTAACAGAAAATCTTGGTATAGTATCATCTTTGTATAATAGTGTTAATTCTGGTGTAGATATTAATAATAACCCGTTTATTTTAATTAATAACATTGTCCAAACTCCTAATTTAGATTTTAATTTTTCTGATAACTCAAGTAATAAACTAAATTTTTTGAGTGGGACTCCAAGAGCAGGAAGAATTAATAAAGTCGCTATTCAAACTGGTAGTGGATATTATGTTCCACTCAGAGCGGCAGCCATTGCAGGTGTAAATTCTTCTGGATCTGTGAGTTTTATTGAAATGCGTGGTGGAGGACAAGGATATAGGACTCCGCCCAAGGTTGAGATTAGAGGAATTGAAGGAACGGGTGCTGCTGCTACTGCCGTTCTCGGAACAAAGGTAAATACCCCCGTTGCTATTTCTACTGCTACATTTGATATGTTCAGTGGTATTGGAACATTTACGACATCTTCGTCACATGATTTTTATGACGGGGATAGAGTTGTTATTACTGGAGCCGGATTTACATTTACTGCTTTATCTGCGGTAAGAAATATTAGTGAATTTGGATATGACTATATTACTGGTATTGCCACTCTCAGTGTTTATGGTGGTCACTATATCGGTACTGGGGATAATCAATCTAGACATCTGTTGATTCAAGGTGTTCAGGTAACTGATGGAATTAGTACTTTTACTCTTAGAGAAGATTCTTATCCTATTATTTCTGTTGGTAATAGTAGAGAAGCTACAGTTAATATTGGTATTGGATCTACAGGATTGCAGTATGTCTCTGCTGGTACAGTTCAGGCTGGTGTTGACACCAATATTCTCGAAGCAAGAAATGTAATTGGTTTTGACGTTCTTGATACTCCAACTGATGATACTTTTGAAGTATTTCTTGGAATTACTACTTTCCCACACAATTATGTGAGTGGTGGAGTCGTTCAGAGGGACCAGACGGGTATTGTAACTTCTATCGAAATAACTTCTGGTGGATCTGGGTATTTTCCACCAGCTAAAGTAGT
>CENS01007035.1_pt1 | contig 15305 bp, 10 predicted proteins | sample 530201 | NCBI WGS metagenome assembly CENS01 (sample SAMEA2619747, study PRJEB7988) | marine metagenome | biome: marine biome (ENVO:00000447); feature: surface water layer (ENVO:00002042); material: "saline water (ENVO:00002010), including plankton (ENVO:xxxxxxxx)" | depth 5 m | reverse complement strand
ACTGCACTAGCAGATAATGTGTTTATGTTTGTTTGATCTGATGATGTAGGAGTAGTACGTTGCCAGGCTGATCCGCTGTAGACCATTAAAACATTATTTGTTGTATTAAAATATAAAGCTCCAGTAAGTAAAGATGCACCATCATTATCAGTAGAGGGATCAGAAGATTTTTGACCAAGGTATCTATCATCAAAATTATCATAGCTGGTAGCAGCAGCAGTAGCTGAAGTAGCAGCTGCGGATGCAGAAGTAGATGCCTCACTAGCTTTTGTGGTTGCTGTATCTTTATGACCAGATGCAGTTGAAGCACTAGAAGCAGCAGCAGTGGCACTATTAGCAGCGGCAGTTTCAGAACTTGCAGCATTAGTAGCAGAGGTTGTGGCTGATGCAGCATCAACTAATAAGCTCCATTTAGCACTATCAGTATTGGTTGTAAGAGGTTGTGAGCCAGAACTAGTATGAGCTGTTAAGGCTATAAAAATATTATTAGTAGAGGTATCTTTAACAATATCTCTAATAGCATAAGTTGTAGAAGCACCCCAGTTTCCTTTGACTGTTCCCAGCTCCTGGGTGACTGAAATTTCACCAGAGCTATCAAAAGCTAAGATTTTAGAAGCTCTATCTGTAGAACCAACTGTAAACTCAGTTGATGTCATAGTGTTAGTTCTAGAAAGTTTTATAGCTCTATCGAGTTCTTCTTGTACTTCTTGAACCTGGAGGGTTAGCTTATCTAGTGCAGATTCATGTGAAGAACTAGGGAAGGGGTCATTCTCAACATAGTCTGTACCTTGTGTTAAATTGGTATCTCTTATTAAGATGACAGTTTCACCACTAGCTGGAATATTACCAGATGTAAATGTCACTGTTCCAGATCCAGAGCTGTCTGAAATATTATAATGAGAGCTAATAGTTTTTACAGTTTCAGTTCCAGTAGAACTTCTGATTATTACTTTTAACTCTGCTGTTGTGTTAATTAAAAAATCATAGGTAAATGCAGCGGTGCTACCATTACCATTATAACTTTTTTTAACTGTCGTGCTTGATACTGTCATTATTTTTCCTTATTGTCTTTGAAATCCAGATGCTTCCATCTCAAAACCAGATGGTATAATTTTATCTGTATTAATTAATTCTTGTCGTTTTTTGTGTGCTTGATATTCGTCTGGGTATTCAAATTGAAATTTATTTTCCCATGCAGCTGTATAGTAATCATCTTTTATTGTGCGAATAAAATTTGCCTTTTCTTTAAGTGTTAGATCTGAGTAATCTTTTCTGACTGTTTTATCATTTTTGTTTTTAACAAGATAAGTTCCAATTAACATAGCTTCGTAAATTGCTTCCTTATAACTATTACCATTAATAAAAGTATTTTGTGTTGCTGTTTTTTTTAAATAATAAATTTGATCTGCTGTTAAGTTCATACCTTTGTATTGTCTGCTATCCCAATCATGCGGATTACCCATAAACAATAAATCAATTTCTTGTTGGTCTATTGTTTGACCCTTCGATAGCGTACCGACAACAAACATATTCCATGCTCTTTGACCTTGTGTTAATCCTTTATTACGATTAATCGGTTCACCAAAAGCAGTTAGTTGTTCTGGGTATTCTTTTTTGTCTGAAATCAAATCATATATTTTATTCTTACCAGTAATTAATTGCCGCCAAGTAGAACCGAATTTTGAAGAAGATGTAGGTAAGCCAAAGTTTGGATTATTTACTAGTTCACCATTCTCATCTACAACATTAACCTTTTTACCTTTTGCATTAGTTTCAAATAAATACTCTTCATAATCAATTTCAAAATCAGCTGAATAATCTTTTATAGTACCATCAGAAAATCGACTGTAGTTTTTAAATTGAGCTGAAAATGGAAGCATAGATCCTACAGTAGTTTCTGAAAGTTTTTGTAAAGCATAACTATCACCCTCTACTACTTCTGCTACTAACCCCAGAGCTTGCACCATTGGAACTTGTATTAGATATTCATAAGAACTTAATACTAAAGAGCTGTACCATTCCTCATTAGAATCTGGTCTACCTTTGTAGTTCCATGTTTCGAACACAGATGTAGACATAGCAAGAAAAGCACTAAGAGGTTCTAAACCTACATAGCTAATATAAGTATGGTTGCCAGTGGGTATTCCATTAGCATCAAACTTTGGAGTGCCAGGAGGTAAATTAGGATCAGCTATAACAGCACTATATGGCTGCCAACCCTTACTCTTTAATAATTTCCACATATCCTTATTAGGAGGAGGAGCACCAGTTGTATGACCTTGTGTAAATAAATAAAGTGATGTTCCCCAAATTGTACTGGCTAAAGTAAACCTAGCTATCTGCCTAGCTCTATAATCTGGATCTTCATAAAATTTATTTTTATTAAATCCAGGAATTAAATCTAAACCAAAATTACCATGATAAGATGATACTAATTTTACTATGTTAGTAGGGGTATCAAAAAAAGGTATAATAAATTTAGCAGCTGGCAGTCTTTGTATTGCTTTTAATTTACTAGCAACATTTCCTAATTCATTTTGGAACACTGGTGTAGAAACTGCTTCTTCAACATCTGCAAATCTTTCTTGTGGTATTGCACCATCTAAAACTTTTTGAGCTTCTTTTTCTGCTGCTTGTGTTGCTTTTTCTACGCCTATGTCATCAACTAGTTCATTAAAAGTTCTTTTATAGACATCATAAGCCACATCTCTAACTTTAGCAGCTTCCGATACTCTCTTTACTAATTCGTCTGTAAAGATATTTGCTCTAAAAGATAAGCCACTTGTTTTTCCTAATATATCAATAAAAGTACCTAGTTTTCCTTTATAACCTAAATACTCTCCAGTAATCCTAGATTGTCTTGCTGTATCAAATCTTGTTTTAGAATTTCTTGGCTTGTTTTCTGCGGTAGCTTTATAAGCTAATCTTAAAGCATCAAGCACAGAAGAAAAATAACCATGAATATAACTTACTGCATTTCCTAAATCATACTTTGGGTTTTGACCCCAAAATTCTCCTTCTAGTAATTCTCTGTTTTGAAATTTTGCTTGTATTTTTTTTTTAGTATTAGCTACAAAATTTATACCTTTTTGTAATGGCTTATTAAAAGTTGCATTGTTTATAGCCATTAATAATTTTTCTGGAACATCTAACAGTAAGCTGTACCCCATAGAACCAAAAGCATTTTTCATAATAGTCCTGGTAGACCACATCAAACCACCTTGATACAATTCTTCTACAGCTTCAACATGCCTTCGGAACCAACCTTTTTCCACCATGTGATTATCAGCTGCTGCTTGACCTTTTGTTTTTACAACTTCTAAATATTTTTCAGCAAGTTTTTCTGTAGTTTTTGCTCCTCCATAATCAGATAGTATTTGATCCATAGAACTATCTTTGGTGGTATAATTAATAATTGAATCAGAACCATCCTCTTTAATTTTAAGTGAGTTTAAAGCTCTAGCTACTTCTGATTTCATTCCCTTATATTTATTCATAATAGAAGCATGAATTGTGTATTGGGATCTAAAATCTAATAATAGTTTTTTATCTGTAATACCTTTAGCTTTATTTAAAGAAACTTGCTTTGCTAAAATGTTTAATTGATTAGCACTGTCAATAAGCACAGCTCTAGCTGATTTAATTTGTGTATCTAAATCAACGCCTTTTTCAAATAAATCTTTTTTATTTATATTTTCTAAAAAATTATAACCTTTTGCCTCTGCTTTTGTTTCATCAAAACTTTTGATCTTGTTATTATTTACACGATCAGCAACAGAATTTAGTATTTTCTTTATATCATCTTCTGTTTCAATATATTTAAAATTAATTTTACCAGTATTTATAGGTGTGGCATCTTCAATACTATTTAAAATAGCAATGTCGCTAAGATCAGTACCTTCTTTAAAAATATCATTTTCTATTTTATTGACATAATTAAGGTTTGATTCTTGCTTGTTTTTAGTAGTTATATTTTCGTTTATTATATTATCGTCTGGAACAACTTCATCTGCTAATGGTTGTGTATTTACCTCGACATTTTGAGTATTAAGAAAGTCATCTACAATTTCTTCTTGTTGAACTTTTTTTGGTGAAGTTTCTACTGGCACTTCCTCTTTTTTAGGAACTACATCTGTAGTTGGTTCAACCTTTTTGGGTTTTGGTTTATTTGGTTTTAATTTAGTAAATCCAGTTAATAAGCCAGCATATAGCTCACCATCTCCTAAAAAATCAGCTTTACCTGGTTCGGATGATGCGACTTCTGTCACTCCTAAATTTACACCTAATTTTATATTGTTTAATAAGGAATCTTGCGACCCTTCTATAGTTTTTACCATTGATTTTATTGAGATTTTTACAAAGCGTAGAGCCGCAATGTTATCTCACCCTATATTATTTTTTGTAGTTTTTGTAGTTATTTTTAAACTAATGCAGTATTTTTTTCTTGTTGATCTTCTACTTGTGCAATCGGCACGCCTTCAGTTAAAATCTCTTTTTTCATTTCTGGTGTGAATAACATAAAAGGCATTTTTCTATCTCCAAGTATTTCTGGAACTGTAAAACCCTCTAATTCATCACTTAAAATTCTAGTTGCATCAGTAAATTCATCACCTCTGTAAATTTGCGTTGTTTTGCCATTTTTTATTTGCTCTACAACCAAGTCATTGAAACCAGTTATAAGACTTTTTTCTTCATAAAATTTATATGTTGCAAATTCTGTACCATTATTACCTATGGCAGTATAATTATTTCCAGGTGAAAAATCTGTTCTATCGTATAAATAATCATGTACAAAAGGAGTTGATTTTTTTTCAAGTTTGGCTCCGTATTTTTTACCAAACTTACTTGTAAAGGCTGTTAAAGTATTATCATAAAATCCTTTTAAACCCTCTGGATTTGGTGCACCAGGATATCTTTTGACTTGTATATCACCAGAGGTAAACGAAATTCCATCATAACCATTATCTATTGCATATTTTATTAATCTTTTCATTGTAAGTTCGTACCAGTTTTTCTTAAATGGTGCGTTAGGAGTTTTGAAATCTACACCTTGTGGTAGAATATCATCAATAGCAGAAATAAGATCTTTATATTGTGGATCAGTAAAAAGTATAGTATCAGTTAGTTTATCACCATACTCTTTCTTTAATTCTAATTCTCTTTGTTTCATTAAATCAAGTCGGTATTTTTGATCTGCATTAAAAGGCACACCTTTATAACCTTTTTTTCTACCTCTTTGGTGTAAGTCAGATTGTATTTCTTCTATAAATAATATTTTTTTTCCATCAATCGTTCTGTCATTAAATCTTGCGTGTGCTATCAGATTTTCTCCTGGAGGTACTTCACCACGATAATGATGATCTGTGAATACCTGGGGAGTGCCAGGAGCAGTAATTAACATTTCTTTATAATTATCTCCACCAGGAGTCACATAACTATCAAATTTTGTTGGTATTTTATTTTGTTTTACATCCATCATCTTAAATTTATCACCCAAAAAATTAGTGACATGTTCTAAATTATTAACAATATTTCCAGCCTTTATTTCTGCTTGTTTATAATCTTCAAATTCTTTGAAAAGTGCTGGATCATCTAATTCGTTCATAAATATTTCAAATGCTTCTTCTTTACTTTTTGCCTTTTTTAAAACTTCTGGTGCTTTATCGTCAATAAAAAAATCAAGTTGTTCTTTACCTTCTGTATCTAAAATTTCATCTTTAACTTTAGTAGTCAAAGACTTATCAGCAATAAAATCATCTAGCTCTTCTTTAGTGACTTTTTTTTTACCAGCTAAAAATTCATTTAATCCTAAATCTTCTATTTCTGATTTTTTAATACCTGGAGTATTAATTAGTGTAGCAAGTAATTGATCTCCATTACCAGATTTCATGGTCATATTAGAAATGGCTTTTTCTACATTGGAATAAAAAGGTTTTTCTGACGGAACTAATTCATCAGCTTGTTTTATAACTTGACCAGAACTATCTACAACTTGTACTAGAGTAGGTGCTTCATTAGGTGTAGCTGCTGCTCCTAAAGATTTTGCTTCAAACCCTTCACCAAGAGTTTCTGCAAATTCATCAGCTTCTTCTTGTGTTTTAAATCCTCCAGTTTCTAATCCATTTTGATCGTAGACTTTATATTCACCATCCATACCTTTATCGACAACAACTTCTTGATCTACGTTAGTGGCAACTTCTTCACGACCTTTTTTGTTATACTTAAATTTTTTAGCCATTTTAAAAAATTGTAAAACAAGACCTAATCCTACTCCTATAGGTGCATTACCACTTGCATTTTTCCATTTTCTTTCAAAAGCAGTATCGTCTAAATCTGCTGCTACACTTTCTCTAAAAAGATTAATGTATTTTGTCATTAAGGATGTTTCACCTCTTAAAAATTCTGGAGTAGTTTCGTCAATGTCACCAATTCCAAAAGCCTTGAATAAATTACCTAAATTAACATCATCTTTTTTTTGTGATGCCATTGCAAACTCTACGCCAGTTTCAGCTAATAAAACTTGTATCCACATAGGAAATTTTTTAAAAGTTTCAAATTGACCTAAACCTTTATAAAAACCGACACCTGGCACACCATAAGCTAATCCATATTCTAGAAATGGTGCTGGTGTAAAATTTTTGTTGGTGTATTCAATCTCATCTGAGGTAGCAACAAATTCTGTTATTTCTTGCCAACCCTCTTTTAATTCTCCGTTATCATCAAATGGATGATACTTTCCAAACTTACGAAACTCAGCACTCATATTGTAAAATTGTTCATCTACTTCTGAGTTTGTAGCTCTTATAGTTATATCTGCCTTACCTTCTTGTGATAAACGAAATATCCTAGGTTGATTATCAAATAACTTTCCTATAGTTCCGCCTGTAATTAATTTATTAAATTGAGTTATTGAATCTCCAATTTGAAGAGATGCTTTGTCAATCGCTATATTATAATCACTTAAAGGAGCTGACATAGTCCATGATTTAAAACCTTCAACAATACCACCCATTTTATTTAAAAAACTAGGTTCTATTTTTTCATTGTTATCAACTTTGTTTTTTAACTCTTGTATAAGATCGCTTTTTTCTGTTTTTAATAAAAATGGTAAATCATCTTCATCAACACCTACTGTGGAAATAGTGCCATCTTGAAAATTTATATCAGCATTTAATTCTTTAAAGTTTTCTGGTGGCTCCATAGACATAGAAGCATACAAATCATTGTTTTCATACATTTCTGATTTGGAAAGATTTTTATCAAACTCATCCATAATTATTTCTCAATTACCTTTTCTATTTGTTCTATTCTTTTAGTAAGTTTTAAATTTTCATCTAATACTGAAATAATACTTCCTATGTCAGCACCAGTAAGTGTGACATTAGGTAATGGTTCGTATTGTTCATCTGTATTAAATTCATCAGCATTAACTAAATCGTTTTTAAATTTTTTTAAGGTATTTTTTACATCTAAAATATTATTTTGATTTATAAAATCTGCTTTAATATTTCTTTTTTCTATTTTTGATATTGTAAGATTAATTAAATCAATTTTAATTTGTTTAAAACCTTCCATCATAAAAGCATCTACTTTATCTTTATATTCTGGCGTATTAAATTTATCCGCATTTTCTGGATCATTTAAATAATCATCCATTTTAGTCACTACTTGAAACATATTTAAATTTACAGTATTAATAAATTCAGTTGATTCATTTGATAGTTGATCTTCAGAAACACCAATTATATTCATAAACTTTTTTTGTATTCTTCTTTGTTCTTCTTGAAAATTAGAACCTACCATTTGATATAAGGCTTCTGCATCTTGTTTTGTTAAATATTGTGCATTATCTAAAACATCTTTAAAACTAAGATCATTAAAGTAGGATCTTTGTATAAGGTCTGTATGAACCGCTTCTACTGTATCAGTTGCATAAATACTTCTACCAGTAATCATATCTTCCATCTTTTTTAATTCATCGTAGGTAAAATCTAGAGTTTTAGCTATTTCAAAAGCCTTTGTCATTTCTAGTGCATCATCAGCATTTTTTATATTTCCTAAAAATATTGTTCTTTCAATATTATTTTTTTCTATATCTATTTGCTTTTCTGTTTGAGCATCGATTTTATTTTGAAAAGTAATTTTGTCACTTCTTTGATCTAAAACACTACTTAATATTTTTTCAGTTTGAAATGTCTTATTTTTTCCTAATAGAAATGTATCAAAATTATTAGAGCCAGTTTGTGTAGGATAGCCATTTTCTAGATTTGACACATAAGATAATATCTGAGTATTTGACATATCTTTTGTAAGATCAATTAAGTGAGCTTTAGCTGTGTTATACCAAAAGTCTGATTCAACTTTCATATATGTATCGGCACTTACATAATTTTTAATTGATTCAAGCTGGGTATAAAATTCAGTTGTTAAATTTTCAATATTATTTTGTAAGCCATTTAAATCTTTATAATCAATTTTAACAAAATCATTTGTAATTATGTCAATAGAGTTCATTGCAGACATTACAAATTCTTTTTCTATTCTTGTGTTTTTTTCTTTTAAAACTCTATTTTGTATTTCTAAATATTCTAAATTAATTTTTGATGTAATTGCATCTCTGACATAACTAGATTTAATATCTTTATTGTTTGTGACATTTTTTTTTATAACTTGGTTTTTAAAATTAAATAATAATTCATCATATTTAGTGGGATCATATTGTTTAAAGGTTCCGTCTGGTTGTTCTTCTCCAGTATATAATTGTTCTTCATAGGATTGTAAAAAACTCTGTGCTTGTAAGGATAAATTATTAATAACAGTCTTATCTCTACTGTCTTGTATTTCCATTGCATACTTAGCAACAGTATTACCAGTATCAATAGCTGATTGTGCTATTGTTGCAAAAGGTGCAGTTAGTTGATTGCTAAGTTGAAAATTAGGCTTAGCACTTTCAGTTGCAGCTAACCTACCACCAGTAATTTGATCTATTGTTGGAATTTTAACCATAATATCTATTGTATGCTCCGTATGTAGAAGCAGCACCACCTAGTAAACTGCTGACTGCTTGTGTTCTTGCTGCAAAAGCCTGGCTCTGACCAGTCATTAAAGCTACATCTCCTCTCATTCTTTCTATGTTGGCTGATTCAACAGCATTACGTTTTCCTAATTCTGCATTGTATTCAATAGTATTTCTTTCAAACTCTGCTCTTTCTGCATTACTTTTTAAAACTTGCATTGGTGTACCTTCATCAATAACAACACCATTTTTCAAATATCCGACTACTGTTGATGCTTGTAGTTGATCGTACTGTCTATTAAAATTTAATAAGTCTTGATCTTTTTGTGTATCAATTAAAAGTTTGTCTTGCTCAAATAATTTAGCTCTATGGTCAAAGATTTTTTTATTATACTCGCCAGTTTGTTTAGCTGCTTTGGCTTGTGCCATGCTGGCACTAGCTGCTACGACAGCAGATGCAGCTGTTGCTGCTATTGCTAAAGGTGACATTATATTACTCTCGCATATCTCATGTAATCTTGTTCCATGTAATCGTATTTTTTCATTAATCCCTCTGGTTCCATTCCTAAAAATTTTGCAAATCGATGACCATCATCAAAGCTATGTAATACTGCTGTTTGCAAACGATGGATGTCGTTTTTTTCTATTAAGTAGTTAGTATATTTTTTTATAGTCCTGGCAGTTTCTATCGGATATTTGTTTATGTGGTGTGAAGCTATAACCCATCCTTCATAACAACCTTGCCAATATTTTATAATACCACCGCATACAATCGGTCTGTTTTCTTTGACGCCAGTAAAACAATCATCGACTTCTAAATCATTTATAAAAGATAAACTTTTTTGATTACCAATAAGCATATTATTGATGTCTTGAAAAACAATATATCCATGTTCTTTTATAAATGGTCTAATTTCCATTATCCGTCATAGGTGTTGAGCTGCGGATACAAAGCAGTCACAGTTAAAGGAAGAGGTTGTGTTTGTTTTACAAATACAAACCCATCAGTTTCATAGTCAGAGTTAAATTCTATTTGTTTATCTCCGCTAAATAAACTAACCGCTTGATCCATAGCCATAGAGGAATCTCTAAATGGTATTATGTCTGTGTTGTCTGCTTTACTTCCTACTTCGGCACCCACTGTTTCGAATAGCCTTATAGTTAATTCTTGTATTCTTTTTGTTTTACCTTGTGCTGATCCATCGGCACTACCACTTTCTATTCTCATAGTTTGTAAGCTAGAAGTATAAGGTAATCCTACTGTTATTTTTGTAGCTGACCTATCTAATGTAATAGATCCATCACTCACAGTTTTGTTTGCATGAGTAGCTCCGTTAGCCAGGATAGAAACTGTTTGACCTTCTAAGTGATCTAGACCAGAAACAGAAGTCACTGCTGATCCAGAATATTGCAAGGCACTATCTAAGAACCAGGCATCTTCAATAACAGAAGAGTAATCAAAAGGTTTTAAAAATTCCACATATCTGCGTGTAGCACCATTGACTGTTCTTTTCACAATCATATACAAAGTATCTTCACCTTGTGATGCAGCAGTAGAGTTAGATATAGCAGCCACACTTTCTACGACAGCAGTACCACTTCCAAAAGCACCACCCATAATATGTCGATGCCAGGCAACTACTTGTTCTGATCTTTGATAAGTCATGGCACAAAGAACACCATCAGATCTTACAACCCAAACAATGCTGTCTGGTTCTTGTTGATAAGTCCATTGTGTAAATCCAGTTGCTACACCAGAGCCACCTATATGTTCTGATAATATAGTAAGGTCTGGAGCTATGTATCCATCAGTGTCATAGTCATAAGTAAGTTCACGAACTTTTTTACCAGCTCGTTGTACAAATAAAATTTTATTACCAGCAATTAAAGCATCTACATCAGAGGTACCATATCCAGCTTGTCTTTTAATTTGGATATTAGTTGGTGTGATAGGTTCTGCACTGGATGATGCAGTAGCTATAAACTCACCACTAGATGTACCTAAGACTAATGTTCTTAAACCTTTAATATATTTAATGGCATTAACCTGGTCTGATCCAATAGTAAATTTCATACCATCGGTAGCATTAGTGCCAGTAGTCATGTTTTCAAAATCACCAGATTGTGAAAAAAATATTGTTTGAGGATTTGCAGTTGTTGCTGCAAAAACTAATCGTTGTTCAAAAAAGGTGACACAAGAAGGATGACCAGTAGTATCTGAAAAAGCACCTAATTGAAAAGAAGCTGTAGCATCTGTATTGGCAAAAGCTGTTGTAATAGTACAAACAACTACAGTAGAGTTTGTCCTGGCTGTTATTGTAGCAACACCAGAATTAAATTTTATAGATCTACCGACATCTGTTGTAAGCCATCCCTGGTCATTATTAATACCAGTAGTTGCAGAGGCGGTTATATTTACACTTGTGCCAGTAGAGGCAGAAGCTGGGGTGAGGGTAGTAGTGGTAGTGTTTGCATCTAAGAAAGCATCACCATCAAAATTTATTTCATCAAGGCTCCAGGTTGTATGACCAGTTCTAGATAACTTGGATGCTTCGTGAGAAGGATGACATAAAAACATGACATCTGCTGACTGTGCAAACTTTAAATCAAAAACTTGTGATGATAGATAAGGTGTCGTGAGTTCAAAAACTCTACTGACTGTACCACCAGAAGAGTAAGCTGAAAATGCAGAAGAATTAATATCGGTACCATCAACATTTTGTAATTCAAAAGTATTGGTTGTTTTATCAGCTACTAAAAAAGTTTTACCATTAACTTGTGTCATACCAGCTACACTAGAGATAACAACTGTATCACCATTACTATAACCATGACTAGTAGCTGTCACGACTGCTGGATTAGCCTGGGTAATTCCAGATATAGTTTTATTTGCTTCTAAAACTTGACCACCATCTTTGTGAACTCTCATATATAAATTACCAAACTCTAAGACATAAGTTTGTGTTGTTGAAAATTCAAAAGGTATTAGTCTTGTAGCATTAGCAGAAGTTTTAACTTCACTAATAAACTGTGTACCAGGTCTACGAGTAGCACCACCATGAGGATGCACAATCATATTTTCTAAAGTTTTACAGCCTTGAAAATATTTTTGTAAATCTGTTCTACCATCTAATCTAGGTGATAGCTCACCACCAGTAAAATTAGAAAAAGCAAATGTTGATCTAGGCACTATAACCTCGCATTAATAAAGTCACCAGCTTGTACTCTGTTATCATCATCTGATGATCCTTCTGTAGCATCAGCAAACCTTGCTTCTTTTAATTTGGCATCATAAAGACCAAACATTCGATCCATTAAAGTAGAGGATTGAGTTATAGGATAACAAAGTTCGGCTGCTAACCTGGCACTTATTGTTTCTATTAGTAGTGTGTCGTATTGTGTTGTGTCAGTAATCTTTGCAACATATTGAATTTTTATAGTTGCTTGATTAGTTAATAAATTTCTTCCTTCTATTCTGTAAGTTTCTTCTCCAGAAAGATTAGAATTTTCAGTTCTTAAAACTCTTAAACAATCCGCTGGTAATGTGTACTGATAGCTCCATTGAAAGTTAGGAGTTTCAGTATTAGCTGCTAGATCAATTCTTTTAATTAAACAGTTCCAGGGATGTGAACGAAAGATGGCATCCCTCACTGGCTCATATCTTTGATTGCATAAGCGACCATTCTTTGAGTTTTCAGTAAGGGAGATAATCGTAGCTCCGCCTAACATATTTAAAGCTGAATTACATATATCTACTGTAGATGCCATCTCTTCTCCTTTTTATTCTACGCTATAAACAACGATACATTTGATGGTGCCAGAAATTGTAGCACCGCCAGTTGTAATTATGACATCTGTCACAGCAGTTGTTCTATGACCTACACCAGTCATTGTTGCTATTGGAGCACCAGTTGATGATCCAGCTAACATTGACTGAGTTTGACCAGCAACATTCCAAGTAGAAGTGGCTGCAATGAATAAATCATCGTCTGCCGCTGTTCCAACTTTAAGTGTTGAAGATCCACCCAATGCATCACATTTAAGAATTAAATCGTGAATTGTTGCGTTAGTAGGTATTCTTGCTATTGATATATCTGAACCAGATGCAAGTGAGGATGCTTCGTAAGTACCATGAAATACTCTGAGCTTTCCTCCAGCAAGTTCGCTGTCTACTTTAACAGTAGGAGTTGCGTCTAGATTAGTTAGTTCTGTTCCTTTTACACTAGCCATTTTTTACTCCTATTCATCACAAGCTATTTCGACAACTTTATCTTCTTCCATTCGCACCGCTCCGATGCTCATGCAGTAGTAAACTTGTGTACTATAACTCTTGTCAGCTCTTTCAGAAATCTTTGCCATAACATCTTTACCAACAGCAAGTTTAATTGCATCAGCAGTAAAGGCATAACAAAGTCTGTCGTCTGTGTTAGTAGCGTCTAAAGACAATCTGTTAGACATAATGAACTCAAATCCTAGGAAAGAATTAACTGTTCCTTGTGCTAAAGCCTTAACAGTGTTGAAGTCAGATGACTTAACTTCTGTTGTGTTTAACAAGTCTGATATTTGAGTTGGTGAACAAACCACATATCTCTTTAAAGATGGGTCAACATCTGCTAAGTCCATTAGTTTTTTTGCTTCTAATAGCTTTGCAACTGTCATTCCATCTGATTGAGATGAACTAAATGGTTTTTGAGATGAAGGAAGAGCTGTAGATGTTGCTCCACTTACTCCAGTTGATGCTGTTCCGCCTAAAGCTGTAATGATAACATCATCCATTGATCTACCCATAGCAGCAGCCGCAGCTCTTGCATAAGTTGATGTAGGATCAATTAACATTCTTACTTTGTCGGATTCATCGACTAAGTCAGCCCATTCGTAATCTTCGAGGCTAACTCTTCTTCTTGCGTGTGGTGTGTCGATTTGGGGAGTGTCACCATGCCTGGATGTTCTTTTGATAGCAGCGGTAGAACCGATTTGCTCAAAAAAAGCATTGTTAGCTTGTACACTCTCAACATCAACAGCACCTCTGAGTTTACTTCCCATTTGTTGCGACAGTAATTGAACATTGTTTTTATACTGTTCAACAAAAGAAGTTGTAATTTGACTTGACATAAGTCTTTCTCCTTTTTTGTGTTGTTGTTATAAATGTTCAGACTAGCTACCGATAAAATCGACTTGTCTTGGATTTTAAAACTTTTGGTTTGCTTGCTTTCAAGCTGTCTTTAAAGACCACCATGTGGCTACCTTTATAATCCAGGCATTACTGCCTAGGAATTTATTCTTCGTCTGGATACATCATTTGTCTTAATTCAAAGACATCTTGCACAGCTCTGTCATGGTTTGGATGGCTCTTATCCCAGTAGGGGGAGCCAGGCACCATGTGCTGGTCAATCTTTCTTTGTGCTTCGTCTGGCGTAAAGACATTTTCTTGTGGTGCATTGATAGGTTGATCTTCACCTACCATAGACGCTAATTTTACAAAACCTTTAATAAGATCTGGATTGTTTCCTAGAGATGAACCATCTGCCAGGGTAATTCCATCTAACTGTTCTTGTGTAAAAACATTCTGTGCTAATCGCATAGCAGAATTTAATTTACTGTCATAGGCTTTACCATATTCTTTTCTTAATAGAGCTTCTGTTTCGGCTCGTTGTGTTTCTACATCCACACTAGAATTTGTTTGTGCTTGTTCTTGTGCTTCATTATAGAAACCTACTAAAGCAGATACTTGTTCGTTATTAAGACCTAGCTCATGTGCTAATGGTTTAAAACTTGTTATCATATCTGACGCTTCACCTTCAATGACATATTCATCTGCTGACGATGGTCTACCCATTTTAGAATAAACTTGTTCTGCAAATTGTTTGATATCTTCTGGTGTGGCGTGTTCGGTGGGTACTGCAATTTTGTCTGCTCCAATAAATTTTTGAGCATTAACAAAAGACTTTGCTAGACCTGGAATATCTACGATGGTTTTCATCGAAGGATCATTTTTTAAATCTTCTGGAAGTTGATCTCTCCAGTTTATTTCAGTAGGCTCAGACACTGGAACTGGTTGTTCTTGTGCTACCTGGTTTTCTTCTACCATTATTTTCTCCTTTAATCATGTTTTTGAGAAATAAGATAACTGTTCTTTGACCTTCTAAGTAGGCGAGGTTGTTAGTGTTGTTATCCATTGTTGTATTATGGATATGAAATCTAAGTTCTAAATCCTCTAATACTTCTGCACCATCTCCCTGTGCAAAAACTTTTTGATATTTTTCTCTAAGTTTTTTTACTTGATCCATTA
>CENS01005993.1_pt1 | contig 15314 bp, 28 predicted proteins | sample 530201 | NCBI WGS metagenome assembly CENS01 (sample SAMEA2619747, study PRJEB7988) | marine metagenome | biome: marine biome (ENVO:00000447); feature: surface water layer (ENVO:00002042); material: "saline water (ENVO:00002010), including plankton (ENVO:xxxxxxxx)" | depth 5 m | reverse complement strand
TCTAGCATCGGTGCCAACCACAAAAGAGAAAGAGTCTGGATTGTGGCCAACTCCAACGACAGACTCAGCAAACAATCGAACGAAGAAGTACGCACAGGGGGGAACACCTTTGACAATGGCAATTCAGACATGGCCAACTCCAACATCGAGAGATTGGAAGGATCAAATCGGAGCTTATCCTCCGAGCACGAACGTGACAAGAGGAGAGACTCTCATGAACACAGTGACGAGAAGATCATGGCCAACTCCAGCAGCGAGAGATTGGAAAGACACAGGAGAGAATACGAACTACGAGAAGATAGCGAAGAAGGGAAAGTTAGCAGGAGCAGTGAAAATGTGGCCAACTCCGAACGCATCAGACAACAGGGACCGGGGAAACCTATCGGATCCGGCAATACAGAGACGGATAGCAATGGGAAAACAAGTTGGTTTAACCATGGCAGTGAAAGAGAAGAAGGGTGGTGGGACGTTGAACCCAACGTGGGTCGAGTGGCTCATGGGATACCCAACAGGGTGGACCGACTTAAGTCCCTCGGAAACAGCCTCATCCCTCACATCCCCTACTACATCGGACAATCAATCATCCAATCAGAAAGAGAGTAACGAATGATAAGTAAAACAAACTTAGCTATTGAGCGTCACAATTTAAAAAATAATTTAGTTAAATTAAAAGCTCAAGACGATACAGTCAAATGGCTACAAAAAAAGATCGAATACCTACAAAAAGATAATTCTAAAAACATAATTGAAGAAATTCAAAAATGGATTATTGAAGGAATTAACGTTAGAGCAGAGAAAAGAAAAGAGATTAATCAGACATTAGATAATTTACCAAGAGTAAATTCAATATCAATCAATCATCTAGACAGAAAGAGAGTAACGAATGAAATATAAATACGATCACATTATTAAAATATTAAAACAAAGATTTAAATGGACGAAGATACCTCTTATCGAAAAGAAACTAGAAGTAGATAAGTGGTGGGAAAAAATTCCTCACGGTCCGAGTATGGGAGAATAGAATGCCACAACTTAAAAAAGAAAAGCTAAGTGCAGAAGAACAAAAAGTATTAGATAATTGGAATAAATTAAGTCAAAAAGAAAAAGACAGTTTATTTTTAGACATTGTTCAACGCATGATTAGGGTAGAAAAAAAGATAAGAAGTTATACAGAACTACGATATACTCCAGCTGCAAAAAAAGAATTGAGGGAATATATTGCCTGGTCTGTTAGACAAAGAGAAAAAAATCGTGGTTAAAAAATCCGCAAAGGGAGCTCTAGGTGAGTTGACCGTGGCCATTGAATACATGAAAAAGGGATATTGGGTTGCCTTATCGGTTGACCCTCAATGTCCCTTTGATTTAATTGTTGTCGATGATCAGGGAAGATGTCAGTTAATAGACTCTAAATGTAATTCTATTCGAATGACCGGGAAAAGAAAAGGAAGTCGGATTAATAGATTACTGAATAAGAAACAGAAAGAAATGGGAGTAAGATTAAAATATGTCGATTGCGATAAATAGTAAATTCATCTATCCAAAAACTATTCGAGAAGCTATCTTAGGTCATAGGCATTATGCTGTGGGTGAAGAAAAACTTCCGAGTGTTACAACAATACTAGGTGAGACGAAAGATAAAACTTTTTTAAAGGAATGGAAGAAGAGAGTAGGGGAACAAGAGGCAGAGAAAATTAAGAACTCTGCTTCCACTAGAGGTAGTGTGATGCATCATATTCTAGAAGAACATATCAAAGGTAATAAACATGTGGATATGACTTCTATTGGACAGCGAGCAGGAGTTATGGCCAATATTATTATTAGTAAAGGTTTATCGAAGGTAGATTTAGTTTATGGTATTGAGGCTGTCATGCATTACCCCGGTCTTTACGCAGGTTCTGCTGATCTAGTGGGAGTACACGAGGGCCAAGATGCTATTATGGATTTCAAACAAACAAACAAACCGAAGCGAGAAGAGTGGATCGAGGATTATTTTCTACAGTTAGCTGCTTACGCTATGGCTCATGACTATGTTTATGGTACTCAGATCAACAAAGGTGTTGTCATGATGTGTAGTGTTGATAGTTATTACCAAGAATTTATTGTAGAGGGTGAGAAATTAAGATATTATAAACACGAATTTTTAAGGAGACTAGATAAATACCATGGAACTCAGTAAAACTGATATGATTAAAGAGATTAATCTATTAGCTCAAGGTTTATCTGAACAAGATCTCAAAGCATTAATGGCTATGACTGATCAAGAAGTTAAGACTATCTATACCAACGCTATGAATAGTATGAAAAAAGCAGGTGGTGGTATGATAGACAAGGCCATTTTATATCCCCCTAGAAATTAATTGTTAAAATTTTTTTTAGTAGGGTGGATTTGCATAGGTCAAGGTGTAGAACAGAAGTGTGTACGCATGGCTTCATCCATTGTTCACGATAGTTATGACGATTGTAACCAATATTTCAGCGTGGTTCGTGAAGAAATGACTGATTTAATTGACGTAAAGCTTCAATTTACGTGTGTCGAGGCCGGATTATTAGAGCATTACCTATAAGGAATATTAGGCCCCCTATGTGTAAAAAAATATTTTTACTAGGGTAGGGTGCGGTAATGGTGGTAAATGGCTAGAATGGTTGATAAATAAGGTTAAAACAGTCAAAAAGGCTTACCAGAGTAGTGGTAAGCACTGGTAAATATCAAACTCATTAGCCGTATGGCAATCTAATTTTTTATTTTTATATTTAAACTTGAAGGGGGTCTAATATTCCTTATAGTGAAAATATGGATATAGTTAGAGTAGTTTGGTTAGATACTAATGAATGTAGTCTATCTACTTGGCAAAGTAGAGAAGAGTTATTAGCAAGTAAACCTTGTCAAATATCTTCACTAGGGTATTTAATTAAAAAAGATAAAAATTCTATAACATTATCAGCAGATAAAGACGACTTTGATCAAGACGATTTATTCGGTAGATCTCAAGTAATTCCTATTGGCGTGGTTTTAAGAATAGAATACTTAAAACTAATTTAGGCATATCTGTTGTGTTAATCTAACACTTTTTAATTTTTTAAATTCAAATAAACATTTGATTATGTTTAACTTAACTAATAAATCGAAAGAATATCTATTAAATATATTTAATACTAAGAAAGAACCAGACGGAATAAAAGACTTTTGTAAGGCTGAGTATGGTAGTGATTGGTTGTTTGCTTATACAAGCTTTAAAACAGACGGTCGTTTTCCTAACACAACAAGAAGAAATATTTAATCGGTATCCTCTTCTATTGGTTTAACAAGCCTTAGAATTCTAGGTTTTTTAACTTTATCTTTTATCTCTTCAAAGTCCTCTTCTAAAAGAACTTTGTTTTCTTCTATAATAGATTTCATTCTTTCTTCTAATTCTTTTTCTGTAAGATCTTCTAGTTTACCATGTTTAATTATCTTTTGTTCTATATATAATCCTGCAGCTTTACCCCTTGCGACCTCTGCATTGACGGCAGCAGACCAAGACTTAGCTTCAATAGCTTCTTGTCTAATTCTTGCTAATTCTGTTATATGTCTCTCATAAGTAATCTCATATTTCTTTTGCATTTCAGCCCTAAGATTATTCATATGCTTGACGACTAAAGGAAATTTATTTGGGTTTCTTAGTTCTGAAGCTCTTACATGGCATGAGCCCTCTGCATATCCTGCTTCATACGCACATTCTGTAGGTGACATACGACCCTCATTAAAAACTAATAACTCAGCAAATTTTTTTTGTTGTTCTGTTAATATTTTTGGTAATCCCATGGGAAGTAAATATAAGTAAATTTACTCAAGATTACAATAGTTTTTTACGCCTGCGTCTTGGTGCATAATACTCAGGTCCATGACTAGGTAATAAATCTAAGTGAGTATTGCTTGCTGCTTGAGGCTTGCTGCTTGAGGCTTGTGCCTTATAGGTTATAGATTCAATACTGCTATTATTTTCAAAAATTTCCAGGGTATACCGGGCCACATTAACAGCCCGGAATTTATCTATTATTTTTTTATCTATCATTGACGCTTTCTAGATGCTCAACAAAACTTTTGACGCTTGCTATAACTTCTTTTGTACTTAATTTATTTTGTTCCTTGTATACTTCACGCCAGTTTAAAGATTTTGAAAAGGCGTTTATCATATGGTTTAAATCCATATCTAAAATTGGAATATTAAGGCCTTTACTTGATGACCACCAATAATTTAAATCGTTATCGTTCATATTAGAAGGTATAGCTCTCTTTGTTTTTATTTGCATAACCTCTAATAAATCTCTAACAGTTAATTGATCACGTTGTAATATATTGGCAACATCTAATATATCTTGTATATCTATTTTTTTCTTTCTCACTTATTCCTCGCTTTCTAAAAATTCATTAAACTGGTATTTATAAAATCCGTCTTCGTTTACAAATTTTTTAAATAAATATTGTTTTAATAAATTTTCATTTATTCTTTTCCTAAAATATGCAGCAAAAATAGTTAATACTCTATTTTTAATCACTCTAGGAAATGGTGGATAAAAATTACTTTCTAAATGAACATTTAAACTAGTAATTTTATTTATATTTACTTCATCTATTTTGTGAAATAGTTCTTTCATTTATTCCTCGCTTTCTAGTACAAATCCAGAATAATCTGTCTTTGCTTTTCCTTTTGCTTTTAATCCGGCAATGATATTATTACCGTCTAAAAATCTTAAGTCGCTTTCGTCTGCATTTATAACCTTAAACCCCTTAAAAGTTTTAGGTAGATTAGATCTAAAAACGGCAGCAATATTGCCACCAAGTTTTAAAACGTTCATAGCTTCGTCTTTGTTATCTTCTGTTAGGCTGTAAGTTAGATGATAATTTGACGGCATTTGGCCATTCACATGTTTTAAAATTCTCTTATAAACCTTAGTATAATCGTAAAATTGCACGCTTGAAAACTCTTGTATAATCCCGGTATTTTCCCAGGATATATCACTCGTGCCGTTTAATCTTATACAAGGAATTAAATTTTTCTTTTGAGCTCTGATTAAAAAAGCTTTTATTTCTTTCCTTAGTTGATTTAAGAAAGTTTCTCTTTCTTGAATATACCACCTTGTTTTATTTATTCGTCCTTGCTGCACGTTATTAAATGCACCATGGCCAGCAGTATATAAACAAGATTTTAAACAGCCTTTGCTTGCTTGGGGGCAGACATTAAAGCCAGATTGAGACCCAGACGCACCGTAAAAAATAGCTGTCATGTATCCGAAATTTTGGCCTTTTACAGTCTTAGCATTATTATCAATATTTAAAATCTTAGGTGATTTTTTGAACTCTAAATACATTTTTTTCTTTCTCTCTTTCTGTCTATTTTATACCACATAATCCCATAATAGACAAATAAATATTAATATATTATATATAATTCTATGGTGAATTTACTTTGAAACCTGAATCTAAATTATGGCAAGAATTGAAAAGAAAAACGCCTTTAATATCATGGACTAGATTAGAAAGTTGGGCGTCTTTGGGTGTTCCTGATCTACTTGGTTATGTTGACAATAAAGGTTTTTTTACTGTCGAATTAAAAGTAATCAATAGTAATAAAATTCGCTTTTCACCTCATCAAATATCGTTCCATATTAAGCATACTAAAAATTCTTATATCTTGGCCAAGGCCCTCGATCCTTTGAGCTATAAACTTTATCCAGGGGCCTCGGTCCTTGCTCTATCAAAAGGCGAACCGGTCCGGGAACTAGCTGCCAATTGGTTAGATATTCAAGAAAAACTTATCCACAGTTAATATTATATTATCCCATTTTATACTTGACTTTCCCATAATAAAGTTTAAAATAGTAAGGGTTGGGAGGGAGGGCTAAAAGATTCCCGGTGCTTGCGCCTTCTGGGCCCACCCGCCCCCACCACCCCCGGTTTCCCTGGTTCGTGCAGCTTGCTGCTTGTGGCTTGTGGATTATTTTTTATTTTTTTTTTCAGCCTCGAGCTCTTGCAGCTCGTGGCCTGTGCCTAAGCAATAAATTCCCAGACCGGAATTTATTATTTTTTTTAACCCAGATCTGGGCTTGTTGATCCGGTATTTGGAATAAAGCAATCGCCCTAATGGGCGATTGCTTTTTATTTTTATTCAATCTCTGTGATCCTGTAGGCATTTTCTTTTGGATCTTTATCTTTATAAGATACCATTTCAACCCACCTTGTGGCCTCTTCCATGCTTTCAAATTCCATAATCTGAGTAACAAAAGAAGGTTTTGCCTTATAAGTAATTTGAAATTTCTTAGGTTTATCTTTGATGTAAAGCACAAAAGAGTCCACCTTATCTTTATCAGCATTATGATAATAAGATCCATTTGACCTTCCATATTTTACAGTTCTATAAAGTTTTCTATTAAGATATTTTCTCGCTAACTTAATAAATAAATTACCTTCTTCATCGTTAGGAATACCATAGAATTGATATTCCCCTCCTCCGTTAGGATTTTTTTCAATCCTCTTTTGATAGTCATTAACTAATTTTAGTTTAGTCATTTGCTTTCTCCTTTTCTAAAATATAACTTTCTATTTCATCAAATAGTTCTAATCCTTTTTGAGTGTTTCTCGTTCCTTCATCGTTAGGATTATCCTCTATAAATTGATCAATAGTTTTTTGATCTAGTTTTTCCATGAAAATCCAAAATATTCTATCTGTCATTTCATAGGCTTTCTCTTCTTTGGTTTTAGTCACTTGACTTTCCCATAATAACATTTGCTTTCTCTCTTTCTTTTAGTCCGTTGAAGATGTGAGCAATCACATCTATTGTCCAACCGTCTCCAAGTATACAAGCAATCTGATTTTCGGTCAAACCTTTTGTATATCCTCTTGGAACTGTTTGGCAATCTTCTCTCTCTTGTGGTGTTAAATATCTAACACCTTCATAAATAGATAAATCAATATTACTATTTTTAATATGTTCATCTATTTGTTTTGCGTTCATGTGTTTAAAATTTTCATTGTAATGGAAAACACATTCGCCAAAATGTTTTTGAGATTTAAAAATCAAAGTTGTAAACCCTGTTGAATAATATCTATGAAACATTTTAATAGGTGTTGATAGTGGACGACTGTCACTTTCAAGCAAACATCTTGCATGAGTTCTTTCCGTCCAACCATTTTCTAAAACTTCAATTAATTGTTTTGGCCTTGGATAAATATAAGGCAAAGGAATATTAGTCCAATATAATCTATGTCTTAACTGTGGAGCAAAATGCATAGAATTAATTTTGATTGGCTTGCAATTTAATTCCTTAGAAATAATATCTTCGTGCTCCGATTTCATTCTTACATTTTCTAATAAGAAATATTTTGGTTTCACTTCATTCTTTAATCTTAACCACTCATAAAATAAACCACTCTTGGAACCTTCAACACCTAATCTATTTTTATTAGCACCACTAAAATCTTGGCAAGGTGAACCACCAATGAACAAATCTATTGTAGGAAGATCACTACCTTTAATGGTAGTGATATCACCTAGTCTATTTTTTTTATCTTGAGGATAATTTTTATTTGCAATATCAATTGCATATTTTTTAATTTCAGAGCTATAATAATTATCTACGGACAGCCCTACCTTATCTAATGCAATACGACCACAAGACATTCCGTCAAATGCTGAAAATACATTCATGTCATTTACCTCCAAAATGTTCGTTAAGAATAACCCAAACGAAAAGCATTGCGACCACCGAAGTGATCACAATGCAAATTGTATTTAAATCTTCCATTATTTTTTATCCTTATAATTTTTAATGGCATCATGAACAAGATCAACGGCATATCTACGTTTACCACCAATGTTCCATTCTTTAATATCTTGAGGATCTAAACCTTCCTCTTCACCACAATATCTTTTACCATTTTTCCAATTGTAGACAGTAACAATCTCGTGATTGTCATCGGTTCTAGTGCTTTCAATAAAAGTTAAATTCCATTCAACTTCTATTTTAGTTTCAATCCCACCTTCAAAAGTAGGATTACCAAAAGCACCAACTAAATCTTCATAAGAACATTCAATATAACCTTCAAGATGAGTTCCTGTTCTACCGTGATCTTCATTTTTAATAATCATTTGCTTTCTCTCTTTCTGTAATAATTACCAAATATTTTTAAGCATTGGTCTTTGCTTATTACTTCATTTAATTTGCTACACATTAAAGGACATTTTTCATCATGTTCAATTCCGTAAATTGCATGAAGTATTTCATGATAAACAACATTCCTTAGAAAATCATTATTTCTATAAGTCATATAAGATTTATCATCTATCCAAATAATATTGTCATTAAGTCTAGCAAGACCTAAAACACCACAAGTTTTAGATTTACCTATTCTAACATCTATTCTTGGAATATCAGAATAAACATTTTTGATTTCATAAATCATATCAATAACTTGTCTTCTTAATTTGTAGACATCATCATTCATTTTATGGTTTATAAAATCTTTTGTTGTTTTCTTTCTCATGACTAAAAATCTATCAAATTAAGTTAAAAAAGTATCCCATAAAATGCATTATTTTAACTTAGAAATCTATCACGCTTCATGCTCCGATGTATCTGTATGGGCTTTATAATGGGTTTTTATGGGATAATATATTATAGATAGGAATTCTGGAATCTGGAAACCTACTGCATCTTGTGTTGCAAAAATGCAACACCTACTGGATATAGTGGCTTGAGACCTATGGGCCCACCCACCCCCACCACCGCCCTCTGCTTCTCGCCCCGCTGGGGCGAGATCGGATAGAGGTACCAAACCATGTTTCAAACTACATTTGTTTATTGGCACCCCCACCCCCCTTTTTGTATATATAGGGATCCTAATGTACTTGTATATAGTCGATTTTAGAGATAACATCACCCAAAATACTTATTGAAAAAATTTTTTAAATTTTTTTTTCGTTTTTAAATGTTTGAAGATATAGATCTAAGAAAGCTACCCATGGAAGCCAAGAAAGATTTCATGAAATATGCAATAAGATTGGAAGAGAAGAAAAAAGAAAAAGCTGTCTCTACTGATTTTATGTCTTTTGTAAAATATGTTTGGCCTGATTTCATAGAGGGGTCCCATCACAAAATCATGGCTGATAAGTTTAATCAAGTGGCCGCGGGCAAGATAAAAAGATTGATTATCAATATGGCACCTCGACATACAAAATCAGAATTTGCATCGTTCCTGCTCCCCGCTTGGATGATCGGTAGGGATCCTAAATTAAAAATTATTCAAGCAACTTTTAATTCAGAGCTCGCTGTTCGCTTTGGTCGTAAAGCCAAACATCTTATCGACACAGAAGAATATAAAAAAATTTTTCCCACAAAATTACAAGAGGATTCTAAAGCTGCAGGTCGTTGGGAAACCAATCAAGGTGGTGAGTATTTTGCAACAGGTGTGGGTGGTGCTGTGACAGGTCGTGGTGCGGATCTATTTATTATTGATGACCCTCACTCGGAGCAAGATGCGATGAACATGAATTCCTTTGAGAGAACTTGGGAGTGGTATACTTCCGGTCCTCGTCAGCGTTTACAACCTGGTGGTAGAATTATTTTGGTAATGACGAGATGGAACACAAAAGATTTAACAGGAATGCTGCTCAAAGCTCAAAGTGATCCTAAAGCTGATCAATGGGAGATTATAGAATTTCCAGCAATCCTACCAAGCAATAAACCTGTATGGCCAGAGTATTGGAAGTTGGATGAATTACAAACGGTCAAAGCTTCGCTGTCCGTGAGCAAATGGAATGCTCAGTATCAACAAAATCCCACGGCAGAAGAGGGGTCTATTATTAAACGAGAATGGTGGAGGGTGTATGAAAGCGAAGAACTTCCTGCTCTACATCATGTGATACAAAGTTATGATACAGCTTTTATGAAAAAACAAACAGCAGACTATTCCGCTATTACTACGTGGGGAGTCTTTTATCCGACCGAGGACAGCGGACCAAACTTGATTTTGTTAGATTGTGTGAAAGATAGATTTGAGTTCCCGGAACTAAGAAGAGTAGCTAAAGATCAATATGATTATTGGAAACCTGAAACGGTGATCGTGGAAGCAAAAGCATCAGGACTACCTTTGACATATGAATTACGCAAAATGGGAATACCGGTTTTAAACTTTACACCTAGTAAAGGAAATGATAAACATACAAGGGTGAATTCTGTAGCTCCTATCTTTGAAGCAGGACAAGTGTGGGCACCAGATAAAAAATTTGCAGAGGAAGTTATAGAGGAATGTGCTTCGTTTCCATATGGCGACCATGACGATTTAGTAGATAGCACAACACAAGCTGTCATGAGATTTAGACAGGGAGGATTTATTGAACACCCAGACGACCAAGAAGATGAACCCTTACCTCACCAACAAAGGACGTATTATTAATGGCTGAAATAGATAAAGCATTACCAAATGAAAATTTAAAACTTGAGGAAGAAGATCAAGAAGTTTTTGTAGAAGAAACAAAAAAAGATACAGGTCCTGTTGACATCACAGAAATGGAAGACGGTGGAGCAGAAATTAATTTTGATCCGAATGCTATGGAACCCATGGATCCTAGCGAACACTTTTCTAATTTAGCAGAAGTTTTACCTGATACAATTTTAGATCCAATTGGATCGGATCTTTCTTCTAAGTTTGAAGATTACAAATCATCAAGATCAGAGTGGGAGAAAGCTTACACCGATGGTTTAGAATTATTAGGATTTAAATACGAAGACAAAAGTGAACCGTTTCGAGGTGCAAGTGGTGCGACTCATCCTGTTTTATCAGAGGCCGTGACACAATTTCAATCACTTGCTTATAAAGAATTATTACCAGCAGGGGGACCTGTAAGAACACAAGTTGTCGGTAAAGATGACATGGCAAGAAAAGATCAAGCCAAGCGTGTGAAAGAATTTATGAACTATCAGATCATGCATGTCATGAAAGAGTATGAAGCAGACTTTGATCAAATGTTATTTTACTTACCTCTTGCAGGATCTACTTTTAAAAAAGTTTACTATGATCAATTATTAAATAGAGCTGTATCAAAATTTATTCCTGCAGATGATTTAGTTGTACCTTACTCAGCAACAAGTTTAGATGAAGCGGATACAGTTATTCACGTTGTAAAGATTTCTGAGAATGATTTACGCAAGCAGCAAGTCAATGGTTTTTATAGAGATATAGAACTTTCAACAAGTTATGGTGGAGCAAATTCAGATTTAAAAAGTAAAGAAAGAGAACTCGAAGGAGTTAAAGCAAGTGGTCAAGATGAAGACATGTATACTCTTCTAGAGTGTCATGTAAATTTAGACCTAGAAGGTTTTGAAGATATGAATCCTCAAAGTAATGAACCTACAGGAATTAAGTTACCTTACATCGTCACAATCGAAGAAGGTACAAATGAAGTTTTATCTATTAGAAGAAATTTTGCACAAGGAGATGTTTTAAAAAAGAAAGTTGATTACTTTGTACATTTTAAATTTTTACCGGGTCTAGGTTTTTATGGCTTTGGTTTGATTCACATGATTGGTGGATTATCTCGAACTGCTACGGCAGCACTCAGACAATTACTAGACGCTGGAACTTTAGCGAACTTACCTGCAGGATTTAAAATGCGTGGTATTCGAGTGAGAGATGATGCACAGCCTCTACAACCTGGTGAGTTTAGAGATGTGGATGCTCCCGGTGGAAACTTAAGAGATTCTTTTATGCCCTTACCTTTTAAAGAACCTTCACAAACTTTACTTACCTTAATGAGTACAGTCGTCTCTGCTGGTCAGCGTTTCGCTAGTATTGCAGACATGCAAGTGGGTGACGGTAATCAAGGTGCTGCCGTAGGAACGACAGTAGCATTATTAGAACGTGGATCTCGTGTGATGTCAGCTATTCACAAGAGACTCTATTCAAGTTTAAAACAAGAATTCAGTTTATTATCTAAAGTCTTTAGTTTGTATCTTCCTCCTGAATACCCTTACGATGTTGTCGGTGGACAACGCAACATTAAACAAACAGACTTTGATGATAGAGTAGACATCTTGCCAATTGCGGATCCGAATATTTTCTCCCAAACGCAGCGTATATCTATAGCTCAAACGGAACTGCAAATGGCAATGTCTAATCCTAAATTACACAACTTATATAATGCTTATTACAACATGTATTCTGCATTAGGTGTTAAAGATATAAATTCTATTCTACCACCACCCGCAAAACCTGCACCAATGGATCCAAGTATGGAACATATACAAGCAATGGGTCAAAAAAGTTTTCAAGCATTTCCAAAACAAGACCATAGATCTCATATTGACGCTCATTTAAACTTTATGGCAACAAATATGGTCAAAAATAATCCGTTGATTTCTTCTTTGGTGTTTAAAAACGTACTTGAACACATAAGTTTGATGGCACAAGAGCAAATTCAGATAGAATTTGCAGAAGATTTAATGAAATTACAACAAATGCAGATGCAAATGCAACAAAATCCACAAATGGCACAACAAATAGCACAAAATCCTGAATTACAACGTATACAAGTGACTATTGAAGCTAGAAAAGCAGTATTAATTGCAGATATGACTAAAGATTTTATGCAAGAAGAAAAGAAAATTGCAGATGACATGAACAAAGACCCTCTTATCAAACTAAAAGCTAGAGAAGTAGATTTAAAAGCAAAAGAAGAAGCTAGAAAAGAAAAAGAAGGGGAAGAAAAATCTGAATTAGATAGATTGAGATTAATTTCCAATAGACAACTTGCAGAAGATAAGTTAGAACAGAGTGATGAACATCAAAAACTTCGAGCAGGTGTTAGTTTGGCAAAATCAGGTATTCAAAAAATGACAATGGTAGATGTAGATGGGCAGTAAAGCAACTAAAAGTCCTTCTCAAGGCACTACTAGAAGAGGCGGAGGAGATCGTCTTTCAGTACAAGATCAAATGAGGATTGCCACTCCTCCTGTTTTTCCTATGGAGCAACTACAGCAATATGCTGCTAATAGATTTCCTGTAAACAATCCACCTAGCACTTCACAACCTTTAGATGTTACTCTAAAAGTAAGACCTCCTCAAAACGTAGGTGGTTTTAACATGCCTAATCCTAATAGAAGAAATGAACCTATGGGTCCCGGTCAATCAATGGCCATGGCAGGTAATACAGGTTTAGCTACAGCTTCTGAAAATCAAGCGAACGCAATTTTAAAAGGTCTTCAAAATCTTGGAAGAGATGCTTCCTTTCAATCAATCGGTCAAAATATTGGCGAGACGGGATCTAAGTATCGTAGACCTGCTGACGTTGAAGGTTATGCAAGTAAGATGGATACAATCAATAAAGCTTTTGATGCAGGAGCTAAAACTTTTACAGGACCAGATGGTATTGATAGAATTAATTTAAGTGGAACAGGTTTAAAAGACGATCAAGGTAGAACAATTTTATCTATGATGAATCCTGAATTAACTGCTACAGCTCCTACACTTAGTCAACTTGGTGGTGATATATCAAGAGGAGTTACAGGTTTTAATTCTCTACAATATACTGACCCAAGCATCAATAGACCAGAGATGGTAAGAACACAAGGACTTGCAGATGTCTTAGCAAAAGCTGCAATACCCGGTTCAGCAGCTTTTAATATTTTAAAAGATTTAGTTGGTAAAGGAAAAAATTTATTTTTTCCACAAGATGAAGATGATAATACAATTAGTTTATCAGATGTTCGCCCAGCCATGACTTCAAATGAAGCTTACTTTATTCCTCCAAAATTTAATGAACAAGATTTAACAACACTACCTGTTGACGAACAATCAACTACTCCTGTAACTCAATCTGGTAATATGACTTCAGAAGATTTTCAAGATATGTATCCTTACTTATTTAACGAAGAAGATGATTTAAGTGCAAGTGATATGGAAAATATAACAGACTATTTATCTAGAAGAGGAGTTCTTCCTTTTGCATATGGTGGAACAGTAGCACCTAAAAGCGGTCCAATGTCAGAAGGTATTGGAACCTTGTATAATACAAGATAACTGCTATAATCCTCCACACAAAAGGAGTCTAATATGATGTGGAAAGATAAAATATTATCTAAATGGACAAACTTAAATAAAAAAGGCAAAGTTATTGTTGTAGCTATTGCTATTGTTGTTCTTTATATGGTAATACAAGGGGTTTAAAATGTTTAATCTATTAGTCGGACCTCTCACCTCAATTATCGGTGATACAGTAAAAGGTTTTGTTGCAACTAAAAAAGCAAAATCAGAATTAAAACTTACTGAAATTCAAGCACAGAAGTCGTTGAAAGAACAACAAATAGCAGGCAAGGTTGCTTGGGAGGCTTCGGCTGTAGATCAAATGAAAGGGAGCTGGAAAGACGAATTTGTTTTATTAGCCCTAATGATTCCTGCAATTTGTAGCTTCTTGCCTTTTATGCAACCACACATAGCTCGTGGGTTTGAAATTTTGGAAACTTTACCAGAATATTATACCCATTTATTATATTTGGCTTGCTCCGTTTCTCTGGGGGTTAGGGCGGTACCGGGTATCAAAGGAATGATTAGTAAAAAGAAATGAAACCACAAGCAAAGAAAAAAATTAAAAAGGTGATTAAAGGTTTAAGTAAAGCGTCAAGGACGCATGCTAAACAAGCAAAAACATTAAAAAAAGCGATAGGTAAAAACAATGGCAATAAATAGAGGAGCATTAAAAATGACTACAAAACTTAAAAACGGTAAGAAAAGAAAAATGTATAAGGACGGTAAACTTGTTGGTGGACAAGTTAAATTAGATAAAAATAAAAATAATAAAATAGATGCTGGTGATTTTCAAATGTTAAGAGGAGGCAAGAAAAAAGGTGGTACAGTTAAAAAAATGAAAAGAGGAGGCAAAGTTAAAAAATGACCGAAGTAGTTAAATGTGAAAAGTGTGGTCATCTTTGTCATTGTGGTATGACTTGTATGGATTGTGATTGTATGACTTGTCCTTGTAAGGAGAACGACAATGGCTAAACTTTGTGCAAAAGGAAAAGCTGCTGCTAAGAGAAAATTTAAAGTTTACCCTAGTGCATATGCGAACATGTATGCTAGTGGAGTTTGTTCTGGTAAAATAACTCCTGGTGGTAAGAAAAATAAAAAAGCTGATGGTGGTATGGTTGGTAATGGTAATGGAATATCTCAATCAAGAAAACAAGTTTCACGTTTAAGAAAAGCAAATGGTGGAAAAATTGTTGCTGCAGGATGTGGAGCTGTTGATTCAAATAAAAGAAAAGAAACAAAAATTATTGCCGCATA
>CENS01017140.1_pt1 | contig 15328 bp, 27 predicted proteins | sample 530201 | NCBI WGS metagenome assembly CENS01 (sample SAMEA2619747, study PRJEB7988) | marine metagenome | biome: marine biome (ENVO:00000447); feature: surface water layer (ENVO:00002042); material: "saline water (ENVO:00002010), including plankton (ENVO:xxxxxxxx)" | depth 5 m | reverse complement strand
AAGGCTTCAAGACTATCTTCTGAAAGCCGAATGAAAATTGTTTTGAAGCAATTGAAGTCTATTAAAACACCTGAAGATATGCTGCAGGTTTTATCATCTAGACCCGAGAAAGACCCTCAAATGAATCCAATTAGGATCGATGAGAGAAGAAAATCTATGAGAACCACTGGTCAACTTCTCTGTATTCCAAAAGAGAGAACACTTCACTACAGACCAACTTACTCAGACATTTCTCTTAAAAATTATAACAACCTAAACAGTATAAAGAGCAAAACCTTCTTTGAAGTAATTTCATCTAGAAAATTGTTTGATATCTAAGGAGACATAATGTTTAGAAAGCTGCTATTCGTAGCAGTGCTTTTTTTTATACCTAATATTGCCTTATCTCAAAATGATCCAATAGTGACTGAAAACTATAACGAAAGCACTGTAGACACTACAAGTGAATCGACAACAACAGTCATTTCTCCACCACCCTCTGCTGTTTCACCAACAATCAGTGCTTCGAATTCAGATCTCTGTACCGTAGGTGTGTCTGGTGCTGTTCAAACTCAAATTCTTGGTATCTCTTCTGGAATGACTATTAGGGATATGAACTGTGAAAAATTAAAAAATGCAACCACACTTTATAATATGGGTATGAAAGTGGCTGCAGTTTCAGTGATGTGTCAAGATCCTAGAGTTTTTCAAGCAATGATGGATGCAGGTACTCCTTGTCCATTTGATGGAAAAATCGGTGAAGAAGCAAAAGAAGCTTGGGAAGATCCAGATAATAGAGATCTAAGACCAGACTCACAATCCGGAGGCATAGACATTGATAAAGAGACTAGGACAACTCTTATTGGTGGCACTATCGTTATTGGTCTTCTCGCCATACTGCTACTCTGACACAATCTACGGAGCAACCAACAACGCCATAGACGAAAGTCTAACTTGGTCTATGAACGGGGTTCTTCCAGACTATTCTGCTCCAAACGTATCCTTACAAATTAATGGTGTAACATACTATTATGTTATGACTAAAGATGCTGGTGAAGATGCTACGGTTTACGTTAGAAATGAAGATAAAGTAAACGGTGGGTACGTTTTTGAAGAGGTGGACGATTGGTCTGGATTGCCCGGAAACTCAATACAAAAGTTTTTCAGATTTCCGGGAAGTGATGCAACTTTATGGGGTGATGGAGAAATTGCTGTTGATGGTAATGGAACAGTAAGTGATGCTTCAGTAATTTACTTATACCGAATGGACATCGGCGAAGAACAAATTATTTGCACAAACCCATTAGCTAATCCCCAATGCCCCGGTTACATGGATGCATTATATAAATACTTGGCTTCTTTAGAAAATGTATCTGTTGATGATCCTTACTATGACGAATGGGTTCAGTATCAACTAGAGAAAGAAATTAAACTAAAAGATGAAAAAATTGTTCGTGAAGAAGAAGTACAAGATGATTTTGAAGAACGTTTTCGTTTAAATTCTGAAATACCTGAACTAATTGACGTAAGTGTACAAAATGAAATTTTTTTGCAATTAATGAATCAATCCTTTATCGAACCATACATTAATATAGATTATCCAGATACCTTAATTTTAGAAGATAGTATTGTAATTGAAGATAAAAATTTGCCTGACAACAATAGGGCGTTGAGACAGTTGGCTTCAGATGCCAAACACAAATTAATGATCCGCTCTCAATATGAATGAGAAACAAACGGAGAAAAAAATGTTAAAAACAATCTCAACAGCTCTGGCCTTGTTTATAGCAAGTCCTGCATTTGCAGAAAGTGTTCCGATTTCAGGAAACGTTTCTTCTAAGTGCACCGTCTATACAGACGTGGCTGGAGTATACGGAAACCCAACTCCTGATCAATTAAGCACTGATAGTGCAGACGGCGGTATCGATCCAATCGTTAGATATGACGTTACCGTTGCAGACTACTACACAGCTAAGATTTCTTGGCCAAACGAATTTGCTAGTTCGCCGTCTCTTTCTGATGCATTGAATTGGGACGGGGAAGTTACAGTTTCTTCTACATCCGACACAGGTATGGCCGGATACGAGGCTGCTAAGGTAGAATATGATAACGTTACGGAATATGATCTAACTGTAGCTGGATCTACTTGGTTTGCAGTAGACTCTAGTGTTTCTTACGGATATGAAAAATCCTTTCCCGGAGGAAACTACGTAGCTAACGTAACAGCAGAATGTATTGCCAACTGATGATACGTTACATGTTGGTTGTGGCGGCGCTATTATTTTCCGCCACAGCTAAAGCTCATGAGTGGACACCAACTTATCCTAAGTTTGAACCTTCATTCTTAGATGACATTGTTGTGACCACAATGAAGCTTTTTAATAAAAGAAAAGATGCTGAATTCTATGAAATCGAAGTTTTTGATGAAGACTGGAAGCCTGTCCCGTTTGCTTCCACAGAAAAATTAGTAAATGTAAGCTATCTTGAACAAAAAAATATCAAAATTTATATCAGAAAAAAAGATTGTGACAGAATAGAATACATCTGCACTACTTCTCGTCTCTTAGTTAACACAGATATATCTTCGGGAGTGAATACTAGAATATGCTCCAAGGTATAATCTTAATGCAAAAACAAAGACTTATCACAATGGCAATGGTGCTGTTTTGGATACTTGTCATGTTGGCTGTTCCAGCCTTTGGCCAATCAAGCTCCTTAAATCTTTCTTTGCCTGCTGCTCCCGGAAACTATCAATCTGATAGTTTTAAAGCTGGTGATCTTGATTGTTCTAATGCAATTGGATCTGCAACAAATTTAGAATTTGGTGTGACGGGTATAATAGACAACAACCACGATTTTACAAGAACAGGGGATGTGGGTGTTTTTGCTCGTATCACCATCCCCTTAGGCCAAAGGCCTAAATCAAGAATAGATTGTAATAGATTATATGAGCTAGAGCTTAGACTTAAGCAACTTGAAGTGATGAGACTTGAGCAAGAAATACAACAACTAAGACAACTACAATTCTACCCACAATGAAAAAATTAATGAGATTATATCTATTGAGAATAGTGTTGCAGGGTAGACTTATGCAAAAGGAGAAAGAAAATGGCAGAAGAAAATCAAAATGAAATTGTGGACATGCCAGAAGGCAAGATGGAATTGTCTTTAAGAATTTTAAGCAATGAATTAATCGGCATCAAAATGGTTGTCGATGATATGAAAATGAAGTGGGTTCTTATTGGTGTCGGTGCCATTGGTGTAATGCTTTGGGCAGCAGCACAATTCGGGCCTCAACTAACGTCTGCATTCGGCAGCATCGGCGGCTAAAATGTACGAATATAAATCAAAAATATTACGTGTGGTGGATGGTGACACAGTTGATATTGATATTGATTTAGGATTCGGTATGTGGATGCACAAAGAAAGAGTCAGGATTATCGGTATTGATACTCCTGAATCCAGAACAAAAGACAAAGTTGAAAAAGTTTTTGGTCTAGCTAGTAAGGATAGACTTAAAGAACTTTTGCCTATTGGTTCTATTCAAGTTCTTAAGACTGAAATTGATAAAAGTGGTGAAGACAAAAAAGGTAAATTTGGCAGAATTCTTGGTGATTTTATTGTCGAAGAAAAACGTGTATCTGAAATTTTAATTGAAGAAGGTTTTGCTGTTCCTTACTTTGGAAAAAGTAAGGAAGATATTGAAGTATTACATCAAATGAACCGTGAAAGATTAATCAATAAAGGTATAGTCATACTTACGGAGGAAGAAGATGGCAGCTAAAACATTACAAAAAGATTCTATTTACAATCAGTTTGACGAAGACGGAGACGGAATTGTAACAGATGAAGAAATGGCAAAAGCTGAAAGAATGCTTCAGATTGAAAATGATGATAAGAAACAGGATGCTCAAAGAGGTATGGCGTGGTTTGCTCTTGCTGGCATGCTGCTCTATCCTTTTGCTATTATTATCGCCTCTGTCTTAGGACAAGAGACAGCATCTGGTCTTCTTAAAGATATTGCACCTACATACTTTGTATCTGTAGCAGCTATCGTAGCTGCATTCTATGCCAAGGAAGGCATCGAAGGAATGAAGAAGTAAATGGCTGAGAAAGATCTTGGGGAAGGATTAGAGCAGTTAGAAAAAGGCATTGAGAATCTTAAAAATAAAGAGTTTAAGATTCTTGGCGTTAAAGTTACTGCTGTAACTGCAGGTGCAGCCTTTGGTGTTGTGTCAACAGTTATTGGTGGTCTTTACGGTGCCTTTACTGTTTATAACGACTACATGGATATGAAGGAGCAAATTCAATCCTACGTAGCCCCAGATCTTTCAGGCTTTCAAGAACAAATCTCAGTAATGCAGCAGCAAATGAACGCTACTGAGGATGCAGTTCTTCAGGCAACAGATTATGCCAGAGATATACGTAATGATTTAAAAGAAGACGTGACCAGAGTTGAGGATCTTGTAGATCGTTTAAAAGATGATGTAAGGGCTTCTGAAAAAGAGGTGAGAGAGATGATAGATGAGGCTGATGTTCGATATGATAATAAAAGGGATCAGCTTTATTCTGATACAGATAGAAAAATCAAAGAGCTAGACGAAAGATTATCGTCTCAAATACAAGAAGCTCTTGACAACCCTCTAGCAAATTAGTAATCCTAAATATTGAGGTGCGTCAAAATGCACTTCAAATCAAAAAGGAGAAAACAATGGATATTGTTGAGAAAGTAAAAGGTTGGGTTGGTAATCTAGCAGATCTAGGTGTCAGTCTTCTTGCCTTAACTATTGTTGCAGAACTTTTGGGTTTGGGATCAGTTCCTTTTATGCCAGAAGGTATCAGCGTAATTGGTAACGTTACAGGTGTAGTCGAAACACTTGGGTCCAGTGGATTAGTTGGACTGTTAGCAGTTTGGGTCTTGTGGGCCATCTGGCAACGGAAATAAAAAAGGGGGCTTCGGCCCCCTTTTCATTTAACAATCGAAGAAATATGATCTTCGAACTTTTCAACTCTTTCCAATCTATTAGGCCAGTAAATATAATCTTTTTCTGGATTCTTTTTAAGATTAGTTAACAACGGTACAATGGCATTGTATAAACTATTTAGTTTCTCTTCATAGGTTGATGCTGTAGCTGTAGCTTCTTCTGCTTCTGCCGCTGCTTTCTGAAATGATTCAAGCTCTGACTCATCTACAGCAGAAAAGCCAAAATCAAAAATATCATCAGCCATTTGCTTCCTCCCTTGTCTTGTATTGCCACTCATCAGTATGTCCTACTGACCATTTAGGCTCTGTCTCAACACGGTAGTTCTGTGTGCAAACTTTAAAGTCTGGCTGTTTTAGGTTGTCTGGTGTTAGTGAGCTATCTCTCCAGATAACTCTATTATTAGGCTGCGCTGCAAACTGTCCATTATCTAAAGCTATCACATTAAAAGATTTATGTTCTGGATCATGCTCAGAAAAATTAATATCTACTCTTTCCTTATCAGGATGACAGTTATCAATAGTAAATTGATATTCTCCCGGATGCATCTTTTTGTCTTTCCCAAAAAACTCACAACGAGAAAGAATAGGCTTTTCAATTACAGTGAGGTGATAATCAAAACAATCCCATAGTTGAAGAACATCTAAAGGAAGCATATCTTGCTGCTTGATATCCTCTTTCCACACAAAGGCTGAGATTGGAAGCTTGTCATAAAGTGCACCGTATTCTGTGAGAAGTGTCTCAAAATACAGAGCTTTGTATTGTGTGGATTTTACAGAAATCCAGATCCCCGGTGTTAATTCACCATGACCCTTTTCATGATCATACAAAAATTCTTTTCTTACAAATACATTTGTTGGTGGAAGATTATGAACTAAAAATGTCAATCGAAATGCTGCCCTTCTTGAATAAGAATACCCTCTGCGAAGATACCTACTTCATTTGTCTGTGATGATGATTTGGTCTGAAACACAATATCAGTGTTACCTGAATATTTAAATGGAATTCTTCTTTGGATATTCATTTGTTGAGTAAACGTAGTTTCTGCTACTCTAAGCTCCACCTTCTCAGCTGCACCTACATCAACTCTAGAAAGATTTCTAAAATATAGATATTTGTTGGCGTTAGCAGTTGCAGAGAATCCGTCAATTCTATAAAGATAAAAATTATGTCCTGCTGGAACTGTGTAAAATGATGCCTGATTTTTACCTTCGCCTTGTCTTATTCTTGCATAAAGAACAGATTTTGATGGTTCGTCATACAACGATATCTGACCATTAGCATTTCCTTCTACAGTAACTAGAGAATTAATTCTAAAGTATTCGTTAGATAACGTAACGTCACTTGTTCCGTTTAAATTAGCTACTTCCGTCAACGTTTCGTAATTAGAATCTAAACCGACTACCTTTATTCTAATATCAGTATCCCCAGCATCAGTGCTTTTGATACACATTGATAAGTTTGCTGTTGGGAATGTATAGGCTGTGTTAGCCTCCCAGCATGGAATAAACTGGCTTGAGACGTTGGACTGATAACCAAAGATGTTTACGACCTGAGAATACTTTGTAAGACCTCTGGCTATATTCAGCTTGTCATCATCTGTAGCATAGAAAGTAGGATTATATGCCATTAGTCGAGAATAGCAATGCTCGTAGCATTTGCACCGGCACCAGATGCAAACAGTACGTCTGTAGCATCTTTTCTTACGTATGCTTCACTATCTGTGAACATAGAAAATGTGCCAATTTTTGTATTTGAGGAATCTGATCTAGTAATCGTAAGATCACCAGCACTCAAATTTACAACTCTTACCATAGTGGCAGAGCTTACAGTGTTCCCAACTGAGCTACTAAGAGCAAGTTCTGTAGATAAAGGTTTGATTACTTTTGACATTAAAGCCTCCGTTTTCCTTTATTTATACTAGAAATGGTGCCGCCACGGGGACTCGAACTCCGGACCTGATGATTACAAATCAACTGCTCTACCAACTGAGCTATAGCGGCTGTTTAGGAACTAAAGAAACTCTTACCTCAATTTCATCACCGGGAACAAAGGCCGAAGATGTTGTAGTCTGACCATAAAAGCCATTCCACTCATACTCAATTTTATAGCTTATAATTTCAGACTCTACAATATCTTTGTTAATAGTATAACATATATTTTTGTTCTCGTAACCAACTACTTCAATTTTATCGGCTCGTCCAGCTTCTGCGGCTACTACACCGCCAAGAATGCCACCAATAGCTGCACCTTCATCTTTTTCAGTTACAGCTTTACCAAGCAGTCCACCAAAAAGAGCACCGCCTAAAATTTCTAGACCACTAGCACCTTTGCCCTTTACACGTCCATAAACAGGAACTCTCTGAATACTACATTGCTCAACAGGTACGTTTTTGATTGTGTCTACCCAATTTGGGGAAACTGATGTAACGGTAGCCCAAGTAGATTGTGCAGATGCTGGAGATGCACACGCAGCAGCAGCAAAAAACAAACTTAAACCCAAATATTTTTTCATTTTACTCTCCAGCAAAAGTTTTGTTGTACTGATTATTTACCCTTACAAATGTGGCACATTTAGGAAGATCTTTGAGTTTCTTTGCACCGACATACGTACAGGCTGATCTAACCCCACCCAGAATATCCTGAACAGTTTTGGATACTGGACCCCTGTATGGAACAGTGACTTCTCTTCCCTCAGAAGCTCTATAGTCCTTTAACCCACCCGAATGTTTTTGATTAGCGGTGGTAGAACTCATTCCATAGAAACTAACTTTACCATCAACAATGTTGCCGCCACCCTCATCGTGACCGGCAAGCATTCCACCAAGCATCACAAAGTCTGCTCCAGCGCCAAATGCCTTTGCTACATCACCAGAACAAGTGCAGCCACCATCAGCAACAATGTGGCCGTTAAGCCCGTGTGCAGCATCGGCACATTCAATGACAGCCGAAAGCTGAGGATATCCCACACCAGTAACAATCCTAGTAGTGCAAACACTGCCGGGACCAATACCGACTTTAACAATATCAGATCCATTTAAGATTAACTCCTGTGTTTGATCAGCAGTAACTACATTTCCTGATATAATTATATTTTCAGAACCACAAAGATCTCGTACTCTTTTTACAAAATCTACAAACTTTTCCATATATCCATTAGGAGTATCTATACAGATAATGGGAAAAATTTTTCTCAGTTTAGCAATTTTTTCAAAATCAGAGTCCTGTATGCCAACAGATATACAATTCAGAATAGAAACATTATTTGATTCGAATTCCTCTAATTCTTCAATATCATAAGATTTGTTAATCGCTGTGATCATATCAAACGATAACAGTTTTTCAGACATGGTTAGTGTTCCAACACCGTCCATGTTTGCAGCAATGATTGGAACTACATCTATCTTAAAATTTGCATATGGAAACTCAAAGGTTCTTTTAAGTTCAACTTCTTTTCTCGATTCCAACGTGGACCGTTTTGGTCTTAAAAGAACATCAGAATAATCTAATTTTGTTTCCATTTCAATATGCATTAAGAAAAGTCCAAATCTACAGTGGCTAAGTACAAGTTGCTATCATTATCTACGTATGGAAGTTCAACATTCTCATATCTTTCTCGAATGAGTGTTGAAGCATCACCAGCAATTTCAATTACACCACTATCATTATATGAAGTGACGGTCAAACTCCATTCGCCAGTAAAAATGTTTGGATCGTCTTCTCTGATCCATTCTGACACAGCGTTCCAAGTTTCTTGGGCATCTATTCCCTGATCGTCACCTACTAGATATTTAATTCCGGCTTGAGGGTGTTCTAAAATTTCATTGTCATGATAATATGATAAAACTGGAACAGATTCTTCTTGTTCATCAGCATTTCTATTATTGTACCAATCCCAAGCTACCCATCCACCAACGGCAAAAGTAGCGCCAAATCCAATGGCACTTAAAAAGTATAAAAACATAGTATTCCTTATTAATTCATATAAATCCTCAGAGTGGCCCGCCCCTTAGGATTCGAACCTAAAACCTACGGCTTAGAAGGCCGTTGCTCTATCCAGTTGAGCTAGGGGCGGAATTACTTCTTTAAAAGACGGTTTGCTTCCGTCTGAGTAATACTACCACCTCGTAACCAAGTGTCAACTATGTTTCTACGAGATTCTGGTGCAATCAAACCCCATTCTCTGATAATAGCTTCACGGCCACGTCTTTCCGCCCACTGATTGAAACCTCTCATGGGTTTAACTCCTTCGAAAATTGCTAGAAAAATTAGTAATGGGATAAAGGTGTTCTTACTGATGGAAGAAAGATACTCCATCACGTTTCCTCCCATAGATTAATTGCCTCTGTCTGTTTTCCAGATCAACTAAATCTGTGCTTTGAGAGAGATATCTTTCCTCAGGAGTCATCTTGTATTTTTTAAAAAAACGTGAATATCTGTCTGCAATTATTTTAAACATATAATCTACCCCTAATCTCGTCCACAGCCTGTTTTTGAGATAATCCGGCTTTAGTCATTGCATAGATTTCTTTTTTGAACTCTACATGAATGTAGTGATCAAGATTAGGATCTCTTCCTTTAAATTTTTTTGATACATTGTTAATGAAGTTCAGCACTTTTTACTCCTTTTGTTTACCCATATAATTAGGGCAAAAGAAGTAAAAAATTTATATCTTATAAAGAGAATAACCTTTGCACTACTTGCAAAGAACTTCTATAAATTTCTCGTAAGAAGTAAAATTCCACACATTTTTGTAAATAATTCCGTAACAATCGAAGTCCTTAAGGTTGTGTAAAACAAACTTACCTTTTCTATTAAATTTCATAAAGAGTAAGTTTACATCACCATCATCTGCAACTTCCATAAGTTGCTCTATCCACTGATCTAGTTGAGGTATGGATGTGTCTAAAAATAATCTATGAAAGGTAAAATCTTTATATGATTTACACTCCACATTCCAATTAGAATATGAAGGACCGGGAATAATATCTCCCTTAAAAGATCTTATCTGGCCTTCATGTAGAATTTCTTTTTTCTTGGCATTTGAACCGCCAATGAAAGCACCAGAATAGGGGACACGAATAAACGTTTCCCCCAGCTTTTTTGTAAGATCGTTAGCAATCTCTCTTTCGAAACTTGAGCCTTTTCTTTTAGAAGCAGATCCACCACTAGACATATATCGGACAGCCCAGACCCTCTAGAAGACCGGGCGTTGTCATACTGATTACATTTTTATCATTATGATTTGCCCAAACACCCCTTCTCACGGGCGATTCTTCATCCACGTCATCCATTGTACTTTCTCTAGACCAGCAAATAGCAGGATATGGATCTGCCGCTAAAATAGGAACTCTAGATTCATTATGCAAAAACAGATAATGATCAATACCGTAGACAAGACCTACGTCTTCAAGATGCTTTAACATGTTTGATGCTGTTTCTGGTGTTAGAGCATAAGCATGTGTTCCGATTGCTTGTTCAAGACCAACAAGCCTTCTCACCCTAGATTTTGGAACGTAGGTTTTAGTGTCCCTCATTCTAGGACCAAGATGAACAACATAATCATCAGGAACATCAAAATTTCTAAAGTTCCTAATAACAAAGGCATCATGTTCGAGAATGGCACACGGGGTGCCAATCTCTACAACTCTTCTAAAGGCCTTAATATGACTGGCTGTACAACAAGCATTCCCCATTTCCTGACACTCTTTGTGATCAGTTATGGTGTTCTGTAAAATCTCTGCCATCTCCCAATCGACTTTCATGCCGACAGAAGCAGCAGCTTCATTCACATCAAGATTCTCAATAGCTTTAACATACTCATATTGCATGTTGTTGCTCTCAACAGAATCTGCACAAACTTTAGCATACTCTTTGCTACGCTCATTTTTTTCACGTCTAATGATAAGACACTTATCTACAACAGCCATATTATCCTCAGATTATTTCACAACCACCAGCAGAACAGGCTAACTCCTGAGATGCAATAGTGTGGTCAATTTTTTCATAGTCAGACAGTTTAGCCCAATCTACATCTTTTGGCATCTTGGCTAACAATTCTTTATAACCTGCCTCATCTGTATCTTGATATGGTGCTTGTTTATAAACATGGTCTGAGAATGGAAGGAACGAAACTCCAGACATATGTTCAAAGTTTTCGTATACCCAAGCACCGACTTCCATCCACTCATGTTCTTTAACAGAGATAGTCACAGAAGGTTTGTGTTCACACCAATGAATCTGATAAGTCTTCCAAAGCTCTAACTGCTCGATAGCGGACATATCAGTTCTAAAGACAGCATCGTCAGAACACTTAATCGGGAAAGAGAACACAACTGTAGAATCTGGTTTCATAACATCATCTTCCACCGGGAAGCCAGCTTCAACCATCATCTTGGTTAACGGGTCTTTCTTGTCACCACGTACTGCACGAATGTAATAAGGATTATGACGGGCATGAATACCAGATGCACTATCAACCAACTGAGACACAGTACCAGAAGGTTTAACACAAGTAATAGCAGTAGACTGATTAATCCCAAGACTCTCGGCAAACTTCTTATTAGTGTTGACAGCAACAAAACGAAGTTTGTCAAGGCGGGCTTCCAAGTCTTCACCTTTACCATTCGTGAGAGTTGAGTCCATAATTCCTGTGAGTGATACACCAAGTAATCTTTCCTCCTCGCAGTTATCTTTCCAGTTCTTTGTAATGTATTTAAAGTTTGTAAGAGTGGACTGGAAAGTGCCAAGAATGGTTGCAAGACGAACTTTACGGGAAAGAGATTCCTCTGTGTCTGTAGGACGAACTACAACTTCAGATAAGTTACAAAATTCTCTTGATCGTAAAATGATCTCCGAACATGGATTTGTACCAAAATCATAACTTGGATCTCTTCTGCCATTCTTTTCTACAACTTTTTGTGCAGACTGACGGTTGAAGATTCCTCTTTCACCAGACTTGGAATCATAAAGAGACTTCCACTCATCCATAAAGATGCCGATGTCAGGCTTCTGCTTGTAGACAGCCGAATTGTTAGCCAAAGCTCTCTGACCTTCATCAACCCACCACTGACCAGACTTAGCAGCCCTCATACGGTCATCAGAAAGATCAGACAGAGAAATCAGCGCAGAACGTCTAACCCCACCTACAACGACGATCTCAGCAATCTTACAAACAATATCATGACATTCCAAAGAAGTAAGTTTTCTACCTGCAGCATTTTGGAAAACATGACTACAGAATCGGAAAAGCTCATCTAAAGGTTCTGGCCCAGATGCTCTACCACCAAAAGTTTTCAGAGGAGCACCTGCAGGTCTTACCTTAGACATGTCCCAAGAAGGAATCTGACCGATGTAAAGCATGCCTAACAGTTCTTTGAGAGACTTAGCCCAACCATGCTTAGAGTCTGGAACTACAATTGTAGTTTCTGTTGGATGAAACTCTTCTGCAATCACAGGAAGCTTTTCGACATACTCTTGTTCGACAGAAAACCCTACACCTGTACCATTCATCAGAATGTACATGATCTCATCAAAGGCAGAGGTCTTGTCGATGCTTACAAAGGAGCAGTTGTAACCAGCAATGTTATCTTTTCTCAAAGCATCACCAGCAGTCATCAAAGCCCTCATAGAAGGCATGATTTCAAGATTCAAAACTGCTGTTTCAAGTTCATCCCGAAGCTTTTTTTCTAAGGTATATTCGTTATTCTTAAACAAATGATCTTCGAAGAAATCAAAGAATCTGGAAACTGTTTCGTCCCATGTTTCTCGACGGCCTTTGTCGTTCAACCAACGGGAATAGCGGGAAAGGTGGATGTACTGCTGGTACAGTGTAGGCAACTGATTGCTCATCAAAGGCTCCTATTGTAACTTATTGATTATGATAATTGGACTATCATTATCTGCATCAGATGCATCATCAATAACAACAACATCGCCGTCTTTGATCTTCAACGTATCCGAAATGAATTGAATTGTTTCGGGTCTGAAAGCAATAAGGATTTGTCCGTCTTCTTCGACTACCATTCCCAAATGCTGTTTTAAATTTTCTTCCATTTAGACATCTCCAGTTTTGCCTTCAGTCCAGAATAAGTTGAGTTCTTGATTATAAACTTTAAATCTACGGCGTCAATTCCGTTTATAATCATATCATTCATATCTTTTTCCTGAATATAGTCAGGCCAAATTACAAGTTTTTTGTCCTCAGAAATACAATTCTCCATCCTCCTGACGATCTCAGGATTCCTTGGTTCATTGTCGTAAATGAAGACAGCATTTGAGTTGGTGGAGTATTTAGACGAGGTATCTGCTCCAGCCATTGCAATGCAATTGGGGACAAAAAGTGAGTCAATCGGCCCCTCACAAATGTAAAAAGTCCTATTAGGATTCAGCCGTTCTAAACCATAGATTTTATCTAGGTTTTGGAACATTATCGAAATATACCGTACTTTCGAGTCCTTTTTGAGACTTCTGCCCTGTACTGCAAAGACATAGCCGTTCTCATCGAAAAAAGGAATGACGAGACGACCTTCATCATGGGTTGTATTTTCAAATTTTTCAGGAACATGTTTGTTTATCCACTCCTTGAACTTCGACACGTAGTACAATCGGTGATGATGTTTGTTGTCTATCTTACGTTTAACAACATATTCTTTTGCAGGATGATCATAACGAAGTTGTGATATCTTTTTTAACTCCTTCAGAGGAGCAAATTTATCACTACGTCTCTTTGCAAACTTAGTTATATCAGTTTTGAATCTTTGCTTCTCTTCTGGTTCTTGGTCAGACAAACACTCTAGTTTGAATTCACCATAAAGACCCGGATTAATCTCTTTTAGAAAAGATCCAAAATGCATAGAAGCAGAACAATTATGACACTTGAAGAAATGTGTTCCTTCATTGTGTATAATGTATCCTCTGGCTTTATAAGGATCTTTTTTGGAATCTCCACAGATAGGACACCTAAAGTTATAGGTGTTCTCACCTTTGTTTTTGAAGAGAAGAAGACTGTTGGATAAGAGACTAATGTACTTAGACTCAATAAGGAAATTTGTTTTCATGGAACCTCCACAGGAGAGTATACAGGCTATAGAATTAGAGTCAACTCATAAAGAATGACATTAAGTTACCTGAGTTAGATACCACAAACATGAACAGTGCAATTCCACCTACAGCAAGCCATCTCCACTTTTCAATCTCATTAAGCTTGTCTTCAATCTTGTCTAATTTAGAGTTTGTGTCTGCTTTCAGTCTGTCTACTCTGTCATGAATCATCTGTTGTGCTTTGGAGAGATCTTTATCAGCAGCCTCTCCAGCAATAATTCTTTGCTCATGTACAGCCAGCATCTTTTCCATAGAGGTCGATACTTCCGTCAACTTGTCTAAAGTTGTATCTATCTTTTCTAGATATTTGTCGAAGTTTGAGATCTGGCCTTCCATGACCGCCAGTTTAGTATTGTCGTCCATTAGAAGCCACCACCTCCGCCTTTTTTGAGGTTTCTCAGAGCATCGGTGATTTGATAAATTTTCTTGTAACCCACTTCCTTGTAGTCTTCGTAAGGTTTTCCAGATTTGGTGGGAAGAGAGCCACGATTTAGCACACTTCCTCCGGGAGCATTGCCGGGTGGAATTTTATATCCTGCATCCTTTTTGTGCATTGGTCTGATAGATGGTAATCCTCCCCCAGCGCCACCAGCGCCTAATTTGTTGGGGGCATTTTCTGTTCCAAGATTGTTGAAATCAAACTTCATCTGCAGAGGCTTGCCTTTAGTCTCTCTTAAAGCTCTTAAACCTTCTTGCATGAGTTTCTTGGACATTAGATACTAACACGCCGACCTGTTAGTCTTAAAAAAGAATCTTTGGCTTGCGGACTATCGAATGGAAGATCACGGACATTTCCAGATTTAAATTTATTAACATAAGTTTCTCTAGACATTCCTCCGAATGGCCCTAAAGGATGTTGTGGATAGAATTTAGCATTTTTAATGTAGTCTCTTCCGCTTGAAAAATCTTTACCTGTAATATATGTTTTCCCCCCAAGAACTCCTTGGTTAGTAGCAGCATATACTCGATGATCAAAATTTGCTCTTATATCACCCAAGTCTTTAATTTGCTCTGATAAAGCTCTTAAACCTTCTTGCATGAGTTTCTCGGACATGATTACGCCTTCTTAGAGAATTTTTCTATTGTTCTTGCACCAAACCAGAAGCCCATGATGGCTCCAAATATAGCCTGTGTTTGTTCATCCCAGATAAACTGCAAAGCTATTGTCAAATCCATTCCACTATTTAGAGCATGCCAAAAGGCAACCACCTTTATTCCGATGAAGGTAAGAAAGAAAACATAGGTGATAAAAGGTCTAACAGCA
>CENS01001110.1_pt1 | contig 15355 bp, 9 predicted proteins | sample 530201 | NCBI WGS metagenome assembly CENS01 (sample SAMEA2619747, study PRJEB7988) | marine metagenome | biome: marine biome (ENVO:00000447); feature: surface water layer (ENVO:00002042); material: "saline water (ENVO:00002010), including plankton (ENVO:xxxxxxxx)" | depth 5 m | reverse complement strand
GCACCAACTTTACGGCATTTTACAAGTGCTCCTGAAGCATATGCAGATGGCCATACAGAATAGCGAGACTTGACCTTATGATAGCAGGCATCTTTCTTACCACTTCCTTTTCCTTTTACATCTTTTTGACCTTCTATAATTTCCATAGTTTCTTTTAATCCTGGTTCTGGTTTTACGTAATTTTTATTTTTTCTGCCTTTCGCAAAAGTTTTTACATTAGTTGGTTTTGCTGCACCAGATTTTGATTGTTGACCTGGATCTTTTTCTCTTTTACGTCTATCAGCAGATTTTATAAGATTTTCACCTTTTTTACCTTTTCTCTTTAAGGCAGCAAGTCTTGCACTACTATAGCATTTTGGTGTTTTGGTTTCTCCAGGTTCATTTGCACATGGAGATCCATCAGATTGAACCCAACCAGGCTTTCCATCTTTTGATTTTGATCCCTTAAACCAATGATGAAGCGATCCAGACATCTTTTTAATTATTATCCTTATTATTATTTAGAAAACCTTGCTTTAACATTTTCTGAAGTTCTGAAGTGGAACCGACAAACACGGCATTATTAGTTACATTATTAGTTGTCTTAACAGTATCCTCCTCAACTTCTTTGACTTTCTTTTGAAGATCAATCAACTTATCAGTTGTATCTGCAACACTTTTAATCAATTGTCCAGCAACTTCATATGCTCTTGGGCTTGCTCCTTCACCAGCAAGTTCCATGATTCCATTAATTGCTTCTTGACCTTTTTCGATCAAAGAATATAAATTTGCCCTGGTATATTCATAATCCTTCTCAATATCATTATCCTTTGATTTGGAAATCTGTACTTTTTCGGCAGTTGTTTCTACAATACTACTTTCCGTATTAAGATCCTCATCAAGATCATTATATTTATTACTCATACAACTAACCTATCAAATATCTTTTTGTTGTGTAGGACTGTAAGAAAGAGAATCGGTCAAAAATTCCCATCCCTCATCAAATCCAAAATTATCATCAGGACCAGCATCAATGGGATCTGGTGTAGCAGTGTATCTCATTTCACGCTTTGCAGATGAAATATCATTTGAAGAGGAAATATCAACTTGAACTTTCTTGATAAGCCCATCAGTTGTATCAGAAATAGGACCAAAGAGATATGTTTTTGCAGTAAATTTGAGAGTATAAATTAATGCTCTTCTTGTAGAAAAGTCTCCTTCATAATCATCCTGAAAAGATATATTATCCAATACTATCGGTATATCTCTTTTTTCACCTATCGAACTAATTAGATCAACTGTTAAAGTAAATGCTGGTTGAAAATATGGTAAAATTTGCTCTACTATTTGTAAAGCATCATCATTTAACTTTGTCAAAAGATTTAATTCAAATCCAATATTATATGGAACTGGCATAAAAACTTTTTTTAAATTTGTGCCATCAGATGCTTTAAAAGTTTGAGTTACTCCAGATTTTCTTGAGGGATCATAACTAATATCAGTCATTTCAAAAGCCAACCTTGGCAATGTAATTGCTACTGGTTTATTTAAATCCTCTTGTTCTAATCTTGCCAAAAACTTTTGCACAGGAGCATAAGCTAAAGGCACTTTTAATTCACTTACAACATCTCCAGCGGAATCTTTATGTTTTATACTTATATTATTAAATAAAGTTCCGAAACTAACAATTGTTTTTCTAATAATTTCGTGATAGTAATAAGTTCCCAGCATTAGTAGTTACCGAATGGATTTGATTCTGAAAAATCTATAATGAGATCTGCCTCATCTTGTATCTCATCACTCTTGTCATATTTATCATTAAATTCTGCTGTCTCGATGAAGTCAACACTATATCTGGCAGAAGAAGAGGATCCTACAATTATATCCGATGCCAAGAAAGTACCGTCTGTAGTACCCACTTTGAGAGTATTTGTTGTAACATCCCATGTTTTAACTCTTGCTTTTGCACCAGAAATGGATCCAATAACTTCTTCATTATATTGATACGTACCTATTCCAGTTATGATAGGTGGATCAGAAATTATTGCAGAAGCAGTTGCAGAAGTATATCCAATACCAGCATCAGAAATAAAGACCTTATCAACGATATTGTCAGTTGTAACTGAAAGTCTACCAACTGCTGTACCAATTCCAGAAATTGGTGTGGCAAAAGTAATTGTGGGTGGAGATGGATATCCACTTCCGCCAGAAGTGATTGTAACTCCACTAATACCAGCAGATGAAGTTACTAATATTGCTGTTGCTGCTGCTCCAACACCATAAGTCGTATACCCAACACCAGTTATAGTTTGACCTGCACTAACTATACTGACTGTGGGCGCAACTGTATATCCGGCACCAGGATTTGTTAATAGAATTTCATTGATAGAAAATACATTATTAATTGCTGATGTAATTGCTACTGCAGTAGCATCGGTTCCTCCCGGAGGAGCAGTTGATATTGCCACCGTTGGGACTTTAGTATATCCAGATCCATCATCAGTTAATGATATTTTTCTAATATATCCAGTTGCAGTAGTTACACCAACACTTGCTGTAGACCCAATTGAAATCAATTTCAACGTAGTGATAAATCCTTGTGTTTCCAATACAGAATCAATTTCATCTGTAATTTGAGTTTGAGTATCCCATCCACCCATTTCATCTTCGTATTCAAAGAGCTCACATCTCAATTCATAAATATAATTTTTACCTAACTGATAAAATGGTTTTTCGTGCTCAACAAATTTAACCTCAAATATTCTTTTACCGAGAGGGAAATATATTAAGTCACCTTCTCTAGGTCTATTCGAAATAATTATTTCATCGTCTGGAAGTGATTCTAAAAAAGGAGCAATAAAATCTTCAAATCTCTCTTTAGAAATAGTAATAACCAATTCATCTTTTAGTGCAATATCAAATTTTGTGAGAATATCTCCCGCACCTCCATATCCTTCATATGTATTAACATATGCCTCTATTGAAAAATTATCATTAAATACAGAAGACTGTAATTCTGTAAATAACGTATCTTCCTTTACAAGTTTTCTTGGTAAGTAAGTTACTTCTACACCATAAATTTTTAATTGCTCATTTATCAAAGATTGAATCAATCTTTGTTCTGCAGAAGATCCTTGTAAAAAGAAAGAATTTAATGCCATTATCCTATGAAATCGAGGGGAGGTAATTCATACTCCGATGTCATTTTTTGTCTGATTGACTCCAATTCCCTCTCAGCATCTTCATATATTTCCCTACCATTCAATTCAATTCCACCAGGTAATTTAACTCCTTTAAACTTGATTAGATTTTGTCCCCACTGCCTTTTAATTAAAGATGTCAAATATAATTTTAAAAAACTATCATTGAAAACTTGACTAAATGAAGAAGGATCTAATGCTCTATAACAATCAATTACTAAAAAATTATCTGCTTCTTGAGATGACCAATCTATATCGAGATAGAGTCTATCCTGACGCTTGTTAAATCTTATCTGCTTATCTGTTGTAAGTAAAAAATCAATATCCTCTAGATATGATTTTGTCATAGAATATTGTAATAATTCAACCGAATTGAAATAATATAAATCATTTAAAAATAATTGATATTTAATACTAAACATTCCACCAGATATTGAGCTAGTATCAAATTTAAATATTTTTTCTACTCCAACTACAGAATCTGGTACTTGAATATAATTAGAATTTTCATAAAAATTAAATGTAGTTGCAGTACCAACAATTGTGGATGTGCCAGTGGTGGTTACAATACCAACCCCATCAGTTCCACCTGCCTTTCCTCTATTAATATCATCTTGCGTAATTTTATATTTTAAATACATTCTCTCAACACCATCAAAATGACGCTCATTAAATAGTTGAATTGCATCATCAACTAAATCGTCAATTTGATCATCATCCACATTAATTTCAAGTACAGGAGCACCAAGTTTTCTTAAACAATAATCAATGAGTTGTTGTCGTGTTGTTGGTTTTGCCATTAAAATTACCTTTATCTAGTGACTCCTTGTACAACAATAACCATTCCCTCAACAACTTTTGTTTTCACAGAATCTTTTTCAATCACAACATCATAGACATATCTACCTTCTTTCAAACTTGAAGTAGCACCACTAGTTAAAGCTATACTAACTTTTCCAGATGTTGCCGGAGAAACTATTGTTGCCGTGAAATCAGTTGCATTAGCACTTCCAGCATATTTCCTCATTTGAGAAGATACTGTATAATCTGTCAAATTTAATGCACTATTATCTGAAGCAGATGCTAAATCAAAAGTTTGAGTGTAATCCTCATTAGTGTTTATAACGAGATTACTGGAATATGTAGCCATCTATCTAGTATAACAATCACTACTTGTTATTTATATGCCTCTTAATCCAAGATTGGAGACAACTTCCTGCTGCTTAAAATACAATTTACAGTATGATTTTGCAACTTCTCTCAATTGTCTTGCATCCAATTCATCAATTATTCTTGCTTGTTTTTCATATTCAAACATTTTACCTATACTTGTTAGCTCAATTTTATCTGGATCCATTTACCAACTCCTTTAATAGTGATTTGATTTCATCAATATCTTTTCTCATTTTATTTAATTCTCTTTTTTGAGATTCTCGATAAGATAAAGAATTGACATATTGATTATAGGCATTGCTATCATGATTTATGATAGCACCACTCTTTTCATCACGATATAAATTTTGATACCCTTCTACTCTAATCATCGTATTGCAATAGTTCTTAAATCTTTGAATCTTGGATAATATGCTGCATTTGTTCCAGACATCACAATTTTAATTGTATATCCGGTGAATAAATCCAGATTATTTGCTGTAAATTCATAATCCAAAAACTCATCCTCTAAACTTGCTCTAACAAATACATCTGATCTTCCACTATTTTTAGATTGATCCCTAACAGTTAATAGAGCATCATCTTCAAATGTAAGATTATCATAACCAGGAAACAATTCAAATTCTTGCTCCACTTCACTAGAATCTGCTCTATTTAATTTATAAAGCACCCTAAAGTCAGCAGTTTGATGTCTATATGCTGCAACTAAAACTTTAAGTGCTGTTGCAGGATTTTTTAAATTGACTGTGTTAGAAACGTAAATTGCAGAATGTGGATCATACTGCAGAGAGTTAACTCTATTATCAGTAGCATAATCAGAAACTGGATTATTAATCAATGGATTTTGAAGAATAGTTCCAGCCTCTTCAGTATAGAAAATTTGTGGTGAAAGATTTTCATCTGTTGTCGATAGTCTTATTGCTGTAGTTAAAGATTTATTGGATGGCATTGTATCTAAATACTCATCTTCATTAATTTCAGAAGCAACCATTCGTATAGATGAAAGTTTATTAACCTCATTAAGTTCTATTGGTTCGTAACCATTATCAACGAAAGAAGATTCACTACCATCAACACTTGTTCCACTAATAGTTCTTATTGATCCAGAAACTGATGTTGAATCATTTGGAATGAGAAGTGGGAAACTAGGAATAACTTCAGTGAATACTATATTTTCAGAAGAAGTTATATCTCTGCCTCCAGTTTGTAACTCATTTTTAAATGATAATTGTGCATAATCGGAAGTATCAGTGTTTCTTCCAGATCCATTTCCAGATCTACTTATACTAATATAATATCCATTAATATCCATTCCTTCGGAAGATACATCAAGATTGACACCATTTATTCTCCTCAAAGAAACTCCATTCAACTGATATTTGTACACAGGTATCGTTAATGGATTTCCCGCAGCATCAGAAAGTTTATGATTAATTATTTTTGTATTATCAACACCTCTTGTTATCGATCTTAATTCATTTCCAGTGGCAACTTCTTCATATCCTATAATTTCTCTTCCAATTTTCACATATCCTGTATTTGCAGCGCTAACAACAACTCCTTCAAAAGTATCAAAATCAGTGGTGCTACCAACACTTATTTTGTTTACATCAGATGACAGCAATTCAGATTCTAATGTAGTCGGTGTTTCACTAGATTTCAAATCATCTAATAAAACTTTATTAGTTCCACTATACATTCCATGGTTAAAATGATTAACTCTTATATAATTTCCAGAGTTTAAAGTGGGACCATCAACAATTTCGGTTATTGTAGTATCTGCCATTGAAACAACAACACCATTATCATCATAATAACTTACACCCATACCAACATTGAATGCTTTGCCGGATCCAGTATCACCTTGCATACCAGATACGAAAAGAGTATCAATTCCCCCAATCTCGCTTATACTTATCTGAGCATCTCTACCAGTTCTATCGGTAGTATCTGCTGTGACAATACCAACAACATCACCAACTTTGTATCCACTACCACCATTATTAACTAATAAATTAGCAGATTGAAGAGTTCCATTTGTAGTTGCAGGAATATCCAAAGTTAAACCTTCGCCACTACCAACAATATTGAATGTGCTTACGTTTGTTGAAGCATTGATGCCATAGTTTGTTCCACCAGTGATAATTCCAACATCACTCCCATCATTAAAAACACTACAACCAACTCCAGTGATGTATGCTATACTACCAGGATAGTTATCATCTCCTGCAAGTTTTCTACCAGGACTTAATGTAGTTTCCATATCATTAAAATCACTAGCATCTTTTGAAACTGGTGTAATTCTAATAGTTGCAGTTTTTGGTAAAGTTCTTATCGAATTATTATCTAACAATCTCTTATATCCATTACTAGTATCCAATGGAGAATTGTAGAAGAAAGCAGTACCTGCATTTGAAGTAAATTTAGCTTTAAAAAGATCAAACTTAAGATCTTGATTTTGATCTTCGGTCCAAATAGAACCGTTTTGAGACATGAATAAACTGCCGAATGCATATTGGCGAGAGTATACACCAGCATCTGCATCTGGAAGGTCTTGATCCAACACACTCTTCTTACCCATTTCTGCCGACCAAACCTGATATTGATCGCTATATTCTGATACAATAACTAATGCATATTCTCTTCCTGGAGCTAAGTATATTGGTTCTGGGAATGTAACTCTGGTTGCTTCTTGTCCCGTAGTAGAAGTTTTAATTACAACTTGTTCGGAAATATTTCCATTTCCATCATCAATAAACTTTTTAGGAGTTAAATGAGCTGCTTCACCTATTCTTTGTGTGGTTGGTGTTCCCAACTCCATGCTTCTAATTTCAACCCTTAGTGGTTTATTTTGCTCGTCAATAGTTGCAAAATATAAATTGACAGAAGTCAAGAAAATTCCATTTTCGTCATCATTTCTCCCGATTGCCGAAGGTGCATCAATGTTTCCACCTACAGTAAATGATTGTGCTAATGGATCACCATAACCAATAATTACAGTTGTAGTATTGGTAATTGTTGTGAATCTTCTCTCTAAAATTCCTCTTGTAATGTATTGGGTTCTTGCAAAAGAAAGTAAAGTATCTAATTCTTCACTGATAAGTGCTTCTCTATTTGTTGAACTATTGGTTAACTTATATGTATGAGTAGAATTTTCTATTCTTATATTTCCAGTATTATTTGGATTTCTAATGAAGAAAGTTCCTATAAGATCTCCAAAAGCATCGGTTATTAATCTCAAATCTTTCACAGAGGCAGTTGCCCCACTGCTTTGTCCCTCAAGTATAAATCCTTTTTCAACATATCCGCTATATCTTCCTTGAGCACTTTGTGCCAAAGATGCGGTGTCAACGTTTAAAACCGTAGATGACTCAGTATAAAAATCTGGTAATCTGGTTGACTGTGGATATTCGTAAGGGTTAAACTCATATATTGTATCTGGAGAATTAAAAATGCCAGTTTTATGATTTGGTTTAGATAATCTAAATCTTATTCTTGCAACCGAATTACTATCACCATCAACTTGATATCCTACAATTTCTTCTCCAACTGTAAAAGATCCACTTACATCCTCAATTTCTAATAATTTTGGTACAAAATCTAAATTACCTTCAGAACCTAAAAACTGATAATATCTTGTATTTGGTTTTAAACCTGTAGCTGAAAATTGAGTATTTCTCGATCTGGCAAATCTAATCTCAGATCTAGAAACAGAGGTAGTAGAACCAGTATTTCTAAACACTCCTCCACCACCACGACGACCAAAAACATTCGTTCTGTTTATTACATTTGTAGAGGATTGGACAATAGTCCAAATATCATTCTGTGGTGATAAAGTTACATCTCCCCTATATGCGACAACATGATATTCATTAACATTTACAAACTTTGTTGCAACATTTTGACTGATCCAAACAACCTCTTCATAGTCTAAAGTAATAGATCTGCCTTTTTTCCTAACATTATTATCCAATAATTCTAGTGAAGGATCTTCATAGTCAATAGTTTCTGGACTTCTATTATTACCAGATATTGCTATTGCTCCTTTTAAAGACTTTCTAGAAAGGAAAGGTCTCATTTCATTATTTTCTTCATCAATTTCTATGGTTGAAAAGTCTAAGTTAATAAGAGAATTATTTCTAAAATCATCTACAAAGAAACCACTTTTAAATCTATCTCTATTATCGGCGTCCTTTATCTGCAATGTTTGTGTGTTAATCTCAAGTAACGAAAGAGACGTAACCTCCTCAAGATTTTCAACTCTATCCTCAATAAATCCAATATCTCTCATCGTATATCTTCTATTATCAACTAGTGATATTTCTGCATCTTGAGGACTAAAAAGATAAGGTGGAAGAGATATAGTGGCTATTTCCATGGACTCATCACTAACAATCGGAGGTTTTGGATTTATGCCAGACTGTCCTTCCTTAATACTCAATACACCCAATTTATCAATATACAGTTTATCAATTCTACCAATATAATAATTATATCCAACCGAAGAATCTTCATCAGGAGCAACTATTCTATTTGTACCCTCAAATGTCCTTGAATTAAAATCAAATGGAGATTTTGATGATCCTGTAAAGGGGGAAACTCTTGGTCTAAAATCAAGTGTGTCTGTTGCTCTTACTCCATCTACACCAATTTCGGGTATATCTTGTCCATATCTTCCATTATCATAACTTTCTACAGTGAATAAATCTCCATTGTCAGAAGAATCTACCTCATAATGATCAAATATGATCAATAATCTTTTTGATGGTATGGTAGAATCTAATTTTCTTACAATTCTAGAATAATCATAATATTGATCCCTTTGACCTTTATCAAGAACAAAATTATCAGTTATATTTGAATAATTTCCTAGTGAAATATTTGTTATTGTTGTTGTTATATTTGATTCTTCAAAAACAATTTCATCACCCTGTCTAAATCTACTAGAATTTAAATATACAATATCAGCAACATTATCAGTAGTACTTTTAACGAATCTAGCAACTGCATTTCCAGAGTTACTAATGATATTTTCACCAATAATAGCCGCATTAGTAATATTTGATGTACTTAAGCAAGTAATCTTATCCAATGTTGGATTGGAAGAATTTAAAGATTCATATATAGCAATAACTTTTGCAACATCTGGATAATTTAATGATATCTCTTCATCTTGCACTCTAAGACCATAATAATTATTATAAGTTAATCCATCATTTGTTGAACTATTACTATTTGTACCAGACCCATCTAATCTTGATAAATTTACTGAAAGTTCTTTACTTCTAGTATATGTTTTCTTCTTACTTTTTATACCTGTTTTAGTTAATGTAGCATCTAAGTTATATGCCCTGTCTGCAGAAAGTCCAGAGAAAGAGACTGTATTATTCGCAGTATCAATTTTAAATGAATCGGAAGTTATCGTTCCAATGTATCTTGGAGCACTATTATTATATAAGGAATATCTTTCAGCATCAAAAGCACTAAAAGAAACTGTCGATATTCCTGTCGTATCAAAATCACTGATTGACATAGTTACTATGCCAACAGAATTAGAAGTTTGCGTTTGATTCGACTGCAGTCGAATTTTTAGATTGGATGAAGAAAGATCTAAAGAAGAAATATTGTTATCAGGAAGTTTTTCATATAGTCTTGCATCTTCTTCTCCTCTTATAATAGGGGATCCTATTTTTGCATTAAAACTTCCTGTATTATTATACCCACCGTCAAATATTCCAGTTACTGTACCAATTCCTGTTAATGATAACGTAAGACCATCCGAAGAGACTTCAACTACTCTATTGAATGTTTCTGCTGTCTCTCCCGCAGTATTTCTTTTATACCTAATAACACTATCAGTTTTTATTCCTGTAAAATTACCACCAGGGCTTGTTGCTGTTGCATTTGGTCCATCAATAACAATTTCGGAAATATTATTGGGCAATGGAAAACTTTCCAATACGACATCTGCTTTAAATTCATCAGTGTTTTGACTAACCGATTTAATGTCTTGAGTTCCATAACTCACAACATTTTTAATTGAATTTGAAACTTCAACACCATTAACTAAAATTTGTTCTCCAATTGCAAATTTTCCAGAAACCTGACTTAAAGTAATTAAGTCACTATCTCCACCACCAGACACAGAATATCCATTTGCACCACTATTTTTTCCTTTTACGAAGGAGGATGCTGGTAATTGAGAATCACTAAAAGATGTATTTAAAAATAATTTTGTATATGTCTGAATATCATAAAGATATAAGTCCCATTTAGTGGAAGAACCACTATAAGCAGCATCTGTAACATTAAATGTATAATTTCTAGCACTACCAATACCTATGCCTTCACTGTTATGTCTATTATGAAAATTAATAATTCCAGATTGAGTTGGATGTCCAGAAACATTATTAACTCTTAATACGTTTCCCATTGAAAATGGAACAGTAGTATTATTGGATTTTGTTTCTCTTGGTTTATTTACATCCAATACTATTGTAGAATCAGTTTTTACATCATATCCTCTTACATATGCTTTTCCCGGAGAAACTTTTACACACAATAAATCATCCGATGGTTCATTAAATTGCTCTGTTTTTTGATTCTTATCATAAAGACCATCATTTCCCAATTTATCATTTAGAGAATTTTGTAGGGTTGGTAAAAAAGGAACTACTGCATAATTACCAGACTCCTCAAATGTTCTTTCTGCAAGATAATCTCTTATAATATTATATTGAGTTTTCTCTTGTATTTTTTTTATCTTACCATTGTCTACTCTTAAAAGTTCGACAAAACTTTTATCATCTAAATCTTCTAATGATTTTTTGGTTAAAGAAAGACCTATCTTTAGTCTATCAGCTCCTGGAGCAGCAAAATTTGAAAATCCTTTTGCATTATCATATAATGAATTATCATCTTTGGCGTCAATAAGTAATTCGTCAACTTTTAGACCAACTCTGTAGGAAGGAGTATTGGAGTATTCATCTAATAAAATAGTTTCACTAGAAACATTAACAAAATACCCTCTAATAAAATAAACACCATCCGAAATAGAAACTGCAGATCCCGTTGAAGTTGCATTTGAAGACAATAATGAAGCAAATGGAGTCCCAGCATTTATTGTAGTATTTCCATATGTGATATTTTTATCAGCAATTAAAGATTCTCCATTTTCAAAAGCAGTAAAAACAAAATCTGATCCAGAACTATCATATTTTACATAAACTGTTAAGTCATCAATGTTAGGATCACCAGGAAATGCAACATATTTTATAGTTGCTGTTATTCCGGATACTTGACCCGTTATCTTTACTCCAATAAAATTACTAATGTATGTTGAAACTTCAACTCCAGAATTTATAGCATTTAATTTTACAGCATAAAAACTAGGATCATAAGTTATTCCACCAGGAATAACCATGGATCCCTCTTTAAAAATATTTTTACCAAAAGATTCGACTTGATTCTGTAATATTGATTGTAAAGTAGTTAATTCTCTAGCTTGTACTGGAAATCCTGGTTTAAATAGGACTTTATAAAAATTTTTATTATTATCGAAATCGTCGTAATATGGATTAACGTTTAAATTTCTTTTTTGTGCCATTTGTTTTAGAATTCCAGAATAATTTTAACGTCTTCTTTTTGTCTAATGTCTCTTACAACTTCGGGTCTGTTATCTATGTAAATAATATCTCCCGTCTTTCTATTTATCTCTGGATTTGCGAGACCATCATTAAAAGAAACACCTAAATTTATTTCTTGGTTAGCAACTGTTTTTGCAATTCCTGTAAATGATTGTATAGAAACCGTATCACTACCAATGGTAACATTTCCAGCACTCTGACTAAATTCTGCAAATGTTGATTTGCTTCTAACACTTGGATCATCGGTTTGATCATATCGATTTCCAAAATATAAAGATCTATCTCTAGTATATTTCAATACTTTGGTATTTTTATCATATGATGCAACATATCCCTGTGCAGTGCCAACACCGGAAATACTTTGATACATGTATTCTCCTACTGTAGGAGTTATTGTTGTATCTTCACTTAACATCATTGAATATAAATTTGAAAAAGTATTATCGCTAAAAATAGATCCAGATGAGGAATATTGTTCGGGATTTTTAATAATTCCAACTTGAGAAAAGTTTGTATCTGTTGGAAAATCCTTTGTAGAGTCATCAAATCTAGTATAAACTATAATTTTATCTGCTCCTAATTCCTTATAAAGATCATATCCATGACCCTTTGATGGAGGAATAATTGGAATTAGTAAAGCTCTGTCGCTTGTGGCACCCCAATTTTCGCTTCTAATTGTGGATAAATCTATAATTCCATATGTATATCCACTTCCACCAGCAGTAACTACAACATCAGTAATTTCTCCAGTATTAGCAACCGTAACTGTAACTTTACCTCCACTACCATCTCCAAGAATATTCAATCCAGTATGAGTTCCAAATTCATAATCATCTCCCGCATTTTTAATATAGACTTTTCTAATCTGATTTTTATTTACGTCAGAATTACCAGATTCTCTAACACTTTGTATTTGAGTATCTGTAGAAGTTGACCAATCATTCGGAAGAATAATATATTCTGTAGAATCAAATTTTATAATGTCATTAGGAGAAACAGTAAATAAGTATTTCCAAATATATCCATCATCACCAACACCAGCAGATGAGGGTTCTAAATCAGTAAAAGTTGGTTCATATTGAGATCCTTGTCCTTTGGCATCCTCTCCTGTTTTTGATCCATTATTGTCTAAACAAATATAAACTTTGAATTCACTATTCATTACATAAAAATTTGAATCATATAATCTAGACGTTCCTCCATTGGGTGTTGGATTATCAATACTATAATCATGACGATACATATCGTATTTGGTATCAATAGTCCAATTAACTCTTCTTACGACTCGACGCACATCTGAAGGTGATATCTTTTTACCAAACAATGAAGTTTCTCTATAATGGCAAGAATATTGAAAATTATCAATAGGTGATGGTGTATTTGTATCCCAATTAGATGTTCTTCCAAATCCAGGTGAAGATGGGGAAGAATCGACTAATCCCAAAAATGTGTAATAAGAATTATTGCTACTCGTTACGGAGTCAATAAAATTATTAGCATTTAATATTCTAAATTGGTCCGTTACTATTGCCGCCATATTACTCGTTTTTTAGATATTTATAATTGTTTTTTAAGAGCTCCTGTATCTCTAATTCCATAAATGGATCCTCTTCTTTGAATAACTGGAAATGTTGTCAAACCAGCATCAATTGTTAATCCAGTAACACCTATAGAAATTGAAGAAGATCTACCAAATCCACCAGCATTTCTCAATTCACCCCATGAGAATTCTCCTACAGGATTATTATTATCACCAATAGATGTTAATCCAGTATTGACTTGTACCTTACACTTCACAATTGCTAAATCAGGAAAATCGCTAGTATTTGCATTTACAATATGATAAATGTTATCCGCAAATGTAGTTCCTATGCCTACAGTATGAATACCCAGAGTGTCCATAGCAGTTACGCCAGATCCAATACGAGTATTGAAAACATAAATCGGTGTATCAGTTTGCAACTCGTTTAATGACCCCGGAGAAGTTTTAAGAAGTGACAATTGAATTGCAGGATCTCCACCGACTGTTATGGGAGTTATACTAGTCACTAAACCAGAATATCCTCTTGTTTCATCACCTTTTAAATCAGTAATGTTATCTAAAATTATATTTGGTGATGAAATCAATACTTTTGGAGCAATGGTATATCCAAGTCCTGGATTAGTAATTGAAATTGCATTGACAGATCCATTTGAAATTGTTGCTGTAGCAGTGGCAGTTGTTCCAACACCAACAGCAATTTCTGGAGGTGCTGATATGGATACCGTAGGAATACTAACATATCCATCACCTCCAGAAATAGTAAATCCTGTTACCTCACCATCGGAGTTAATTGATGCAGTTGCTGATGCTGTTATTGGATTTGGCAATCCACCAACTATCATTGCATCAAACGTTCCTGCGGCGGCAACATTTGTATCAAAAAATTTAGCATTATCTACAAAAATAGAATTGGTTTCTGAAGAGCTTAAATCACCAATTATTTTAGCAGTGGGATAAATATATGCCTCTAAAGAATCTCTTGTTTTATAAACTTTTTCACCCGAAATAATTTTATCAGTTTTCTGCTTAATAATATTAACTGGTCTATAATTAGTATCATCCAATCCTTGACCAGTATAAAGATTAGTTTCAACCCTATCAGAATTTGTGATATCAAATACCAATCTTTCTTTTTGCGTTTCTAAATTGACAGTAGATCCAGTAATTTGTAATTCATCACCTCTTTCTAAAATTGGTTTTTCATTAGTGATAGATTGAGTATCTGATCCGTCAGTTCCTTTATAGAAAAATATATCAACTTTATCATCTGGTCTGGGAGCTGCTTTAAATTTAAAAGAAGTTCCCCCATTAAATTCATATGCATCTCCAGGAACTTGGAGGATACCATTCACGAATACTAATAATAGATTGGCAAAATTAATCTCTGTATTTAATAATTTATTTGACTCAAAACTAATTGAAACTCCATCTCTGTAAGTTAATGGGAATCTTGTTCTTACACCATCTTGATATTCTGCAATATCATCGACATAATCCAAATCGCCAAATCTCCAGAAAGCAAATGAATCCTGATAAGTGTCTAAAACTTCCAGTGTAAATTCTTCTATCGGGGAGGATAATCTAGAATCAGTTACTAATCCAACAAGAGTAAATTTATCTCCCTTCTTAAAGGAATACCCAGGTCTTGTGATTTTAAATGTTTGTATCTTCGCATAAGTTGATCCAATACCAACAGTTGTTGATGCTCCTCCAACTTCCACCGACATTTGTAAACCTATTCCAGTATCAGTCGTAGACCCAATACCCAATCTAGAAATTCCTACAACATCTAAATTTTCATAAGACGGAGGGGA
>CENS01044672.1_pt1 | contig 15385 bp, 8 predicted proteins | sample 530201 | NCBI WGS metagenome assembly CENS01 (sample SAMEA2619747, study PRJEB7988) | marine metagenome | biome: marine biome (ENVO:00000447); feature: surface water layer (ENVO:00002042); material: "saline water (ENVO:00002010), including plankton (ENVO:xxxxxxxx)" | depth 5 m | reverse complement strand
TAACTGTTGGTTACCTAAACCACGTCTCATTTTACCTTCATCTGTTAGTTTTACTCGATCTGTTTCACGTAAAGTTGCTTCAGTAAAATCATCTGTATTATCTGTTTGCTGATCAGGTTTAGCATTGTATTGATTCTGATATATAAATCTTTCAGTCATAATAGACATAACTCTAGCAAATAATGGGTCTACTTGAGTTACATCATCACCTCTTATTTTACCTGCATTAAATCCTTTAGGATCAAACAAGATACCTTTAGTAGAGTTTACGTTTATGGATTGACCAGAAGCTTCTCCGGCTTCTACAGGAGATAAACCTGCAGCTATAGGTAGTCCTTGAGCTGGTGATAAGTAAGCTCCTGTAACTGTAGCACCGGATTCTAACTTATCTTGAAATAGCTTAATGAAATTATCAGATCTCATTATAGATTCGCCAAAGCCATCGTTTTCGTAAGCATCAAACTCCTTAACATCAGGCTCTATTTCGCTAATAGGCTTTACTCTTTCAGCCTCTCTTTGTTGCTCAGCAACTTGAGCAAACCTAGCAGCATCTTGTTGTGCTACTTGTTGCGCAAACCTATCTCTAGCTGGTCTCTGATCTACTCTACCTTTCTGTTCTTCAGGTAAAACAAAAGGCGCTGGTGTAGGACGTATAGGTTGTGGTTTTACAGCCAAACTTGCAGGCCCTTCCTGTTGTAAAGTTTCTACAGGTGTTTTATTCCTAAGTTTTTCATCTAAAACAGCTCCTGTAGCTTCTCGTTCTTTTACAAATTCCATTAAACCACTTTGTGGATTTATCCTTGTTGCCATATTATTCTCCAAAACCCCATTTATAAGCTTGTTTATCTATTTGTTGATAAGCAACTTGTGCTATCGGTGTAATTTTAACTATAGTTTCTGGTGGCTTTTCCCCTGATATAACGTCAATACCTATATCACCTATTCTAAGTGCTTTACTTACGCCAGCTGACTCACTAGCTAATGTACCAAAGAACCATTCTACATTTGAGCCGTATCTTTTATCATACATAGGAAAGACAAAGTCAATAACTCTTTCCCCTGTACCCAATAAACCACTAGCCCCCACTCCTCTTCTAAGATACTCAGTACCTTTAAAGTACGGTGTAGTTTCTCCATACTTTAGTAAATCTTTTAAGTGTTGCGATACAAAACCTAATAGTATCATAGTAGAAACTGTAGCAAAAAGATTGTACTTCATAGCTGGCGTGCCTTGTTTAGCTAACTGAGTATACATTTTAGGTATATGGTTAGCAGTAAACGTAGCTATAAAACCTTGGAACTGTGTAAACAAAGCAAACCTTGGATCTTGAAATATCAAAGGTCTGTTTGCAGACTGAGGTAATGCAACAGCTTCATTTATAAAATTAAATGTAGCATCGTTAATCATTTTTTCCCATTGTTGTCTTATATCTTCATTAGGTAATACTGTTTGCTCGTCTCTAACAAAACCAGTATGGTATGTAAGTAAAAACTGTGTGTCTAATCCTAAGTTTCTTAGCCCCTCTTCTGCTTCCCGTGACTCGTTAGTTGTTACATCTGCCTGTCTTGCAGCCACCATTATAGCTACCTTATCACTAATATAGTCTAAAGCTATAGCAGCTCTTGCAGCACGTGCAGCGTTAGTCCATTGTTGTAATAAGATAGTCTTAAAGTACATATCAAGTATTCTCTGGTGCCATCTGCCTGTTTCACTAACACCTGTTGTATGCGCTGCACCAACTTCCCAATCAAAAAATCCTAGCTTCTTTAATATAGCATGCCCAAATCTACCTCTCTTATGAGGTGCAGGTTGGTTAGCTATAGTACCATACAATCTGTTAGCTGTATTTCCAAACTCATCTGCAAACGATCTAGCTATAGAGTTAATACTACCTTTCTCACCAAAGATTTGTTTTTGTGTTAGCCCAACACTAGTTAAACCTAACTCAACAAAGTTAGATAAAGTAGCTAGTGGTAAACCAGTGATTGTAGTTACAAATAATATATTTTTTTGTGCAAACCTAAGTATAGGTGGTATATTTCTTTTATAGTTACCTGACTCAGCATCAAAGTAGTTCTTAAGATCAAACGCAAGTTTATTAACTCTAGCTCTTGCTTCATCAACGCTGTAGTTACCAGACTCTATAAGCTCTTCTTCTATTTTATTTAGTCTATAATTAAGCTTAGCATTATTACTGCCTACATATTCTTCTAATACTGTATATCTTACAGCAGACTTAGCAGCATTAGACACATTAGTAAATATATCTCTTTCCATAAACTGCTTAAACTCTGCCCTATCAGAAAGGTTTAATGTTCTACCTCTATGCGACTGTGGTCTAAACGTAGACCTGTCAGTAACAGAAAACCCACCATCAAGAGTAAAGTTAGAAGGAACATCAGCTCCATCTATTTGTAGTATTTGGTCTGTAAGTTCTTTAGCAGCTCGTGCTGTAAGTACTTGTTGACCTTGTTCATTCATAATGTTAGTAAGAGCTAACTCAAACTCAGCTCTATTGTTTTCAATAGCTAACTTATCTAATGACTTATATCTAGATAGGTAATCATTTACATAACCTAGTTCAGAGTTATGAGTTGCTTGCATGTTATGCAGTCTATCACCTGTTTCTATAAGTTTATTATGAAAATTTTTAAAAGCATTAGCAAAAGGTCGTAAGTTTTCAGGTAAATCTATATCCCAATTTATTTCTCTATTTTCTCTACCCGCTCTTTCTCTTGCAGCTTCGTATAGTTCATAGTATTGCTCACTAAATTCTAATCTAGATTTACGTTTATCAGTCCTGCCAAATGCTGCAAGTAATTCTGACACATCTCCTAGTCTATATTTAATCTCAGAAATTAAGTTATGCTTCCTGTTTTCGTATGTTTCACCAGAAACAGACCGTTGTAAGTTAGATCCTACAGATTCACCCAGTATTCTAGCAGTTACAGAGTCTTGTTGTATACCACCTTGGTTGTCAAACATAAACCTAGTCATACCTCTCCACAAACCAGGTATACCTTTCCACCAGTCTTTAGCTATTTGGCCTACTGCTCTATCTTGTTTAGAAGCTACATGTGCGTCTGCTCTATCGTTAAGATCTGCGCCACCTAGTTGTTCTAATTCAGATTCTGTTTGTTGTCTTTCTCTTCTACTTAAACGTCTGTTTGATAATCTTTGCTGCAGTGCTTCTATTCTTTGATTATTAGTATCTGTAGCAGCTTTTGCTTTTGCGTTTTCTTGTTGCACATTATATTGCTGACCATTAGCTTCTATATCTTGCTGTGCCAGTCTACCCATATCAGATGTTTGTCGACCTGTATCTGGTCCGGTTCTATACGCTACATCTACCCATGCGCCATAATCATATATACCACCTGGTATTGATATAGCACCACCCAAAGATGTACCAGCAATAGTAGCATCTATAAGTCTATCTTTAAACTCATTAGCATCCCAGTCTCTAAAACCGTTAGCAGTATGCGCAGCAGTGTAGCCAATAGCTTCTTGTAAAGCTTCTGTTATACCTTCACCAGCGCCTGCTTTAGCAATACGAGTTAGTTGATTTCTAGCTACGTTTCTAGCAGTAATCTGATTCTTAGCAAACCTTGCAGCATCATCAGCGTATTTAGCTACTTCTTGTCTTGATAGTGTTAGCAATGCTTTTTTAGCAACAGCAGGATCAGTTATTTCTATACCGAATAATGCTCTATTTCTAGCTTGCATCGCTCTACCTGCTGCGTCATCAGCATTATTTATCATAGCTGTAACAGCTCGGTCTCTACCTTCTTTAGTTAACAATGCAGATGGGTTTAAAAACTTAAGACCTAGTCTATCTAACACAGACTGTGATACACCACCGGCTACAGCTAAGTAAGCATTTTTATTATCACCTTCTTGGTCGTTCCATATTGTACCTGTGTATAAAGCAACAGGAGATAACACAGCACCTGTGGCTGCAACACCTAATAGACTAGCTCCTACGTAAGGAGCAGCAACTGCACCAGTTATAGTAGCAGCCATGTAAGGTAAAGATATAGCACCGTTGTTAGCAATGTATTGTAAGAACCCTGATTTACCAAAAAACCCATCAATATCTTTATAACTAGTAACTACTTCAGGATTCTTTTGTAGTTTTTCTCTAGCTCTATATATGCCAGCTTCACCTACGTTTTTAGCCCAGTCCCAACCAGAAGTTTCTCCTATAAGCTCAACAGCACCATACAATCCTTCGATAGCTCCTGTAAGACCTATATCCCAAGCTGTAGAAAACGGACTCATAGCTTTGTTTTCAAAATCTCTAGATCGATCTCTAAACATAACGTTATTAGAAGCGTACAAACCACCAGTATACGCGAGCTGTGTTTCATCTATAGCCTTTTGTCTAAACCTTTGTTCGTACTTTGTTTCATCAGCTATAGCTTCTGCAACGGCATTTCTTGCTATATCGTAGTTTTCTCCTAAACCATCAGTACCTAGCGCTTGAGCTGCTTTATAGGATCTTATTGCACCTTCAGAAGAGTATCTAGTAGGGTTCAATACACCAGTTCTTACTAACGTTTGTTCCCAACTTCTACCTTTGTCATCTTGTAAATCTATTAACTCACGTCCTCTAGGATCAAACTTACCTGTACGAAATACGTTTGTAAAGCCTTCTTTCTTTGCTAACTGCATTAGCGCTTCATTAGCTCTGTCAGATCCTGCAGTTCCTATACTAACATTATCAGCACCAAATACTCTTGTAACTTCCGGAGCATCTATACCTTTCATTCTAAATTTTAAAGGGTTACCATATTGGTCTACTTCGGTTTTAGAAGCCAAAGTATCTGCGTCAAGATAAGCGTAATCTTCGTTAAGGTCTTTACTTAACAGTCTTTCTGCTACTGCATCTGATGATATTTCTGCCATTAACTTTCTGCCATTGTTTTAATTACATTGTTTATAGAAGCTTTAGACCATTCCATAAAACCAGTAGTTGTTTTAGAAGACTTTGCGTCCCATTCTTCTTTTTGCTTATCAGTTAAAGTATCCCACTTACTTACTAACTCTTTAAAAGCTCCTATAGAAACTTCTTGATCTGGTACTCCAGAAACTTTAGGTTGAGTAATTCTCATCCATCTAATAGCATTTTGCTTTAGTCTTTCAAACTCTTTAGCTTCAACTACTTTACCAAAACCTCTAGCTTTTTCGTTCTCTGAGGCAGGTGGTAATCTAAACAACCTATCTTCGTCTGCACCATCTAAAATAGTTTCTCTAATTTTTAGAGAATCTAAATAGCCAACAATACTAGTAGCTCTATATCCTCTACCTCCATCTTCTATCATATCTCTGTAAGCTAATTCGATTAACTGACGCATTCTAGGTAGTTCTACTTTGTTATCTAATGCCCAAGCTGCTACAGCTCCAGCATCTGTTGCAGGAATTACATCGTCTTTGTATACTTTCTTTCCCTTATCTACACTTAGAAGACTAGTTTTTTCTCTAACAGAAGTCATAACATCTGCAAAAGTTTTTGTGTATGAGTCTAAAGCATCTCTATGTTTAGGGCTGTTCTTATTATATATAGGATCTAAGTCATAGTCAAGAGGGTTATGCTCGTTACCAAACTTATCTAAAAATATTCTAGGAGCGTTATCTCCTGTACCAGATTTATACTCCATAACTTGTACTTTAAAGTCTTTGCCGTTTTTATTACCATATAAAGTAGTAGCATTTCCTGTAGATATAAGCTGTTTAGGTAACGGAACTAAATCTGTTATGTCACCACTCTTTGCATACTTAGCTAGTGACTTAGCAGTATAAGCTTTAGCTGCACCCGCGCTTGTTGCAAACTTTACAGCAGCCTGTTCTTTAGCATCAACTCTTTGTAGGTAGTTATTAACAGAAAAACTTAAACTACCACCATGACTGTAGCCCATTAATCTAGAACCAAGGTACATTACGCCCATACGCTTTAATTCGTCTGTATCAAACAAGCTACCAAACAAGCCTTTTAGAAAACTAGTTGTTTTATTTTGTTCTGCAGCTGGCGCATTAGACCCTGTGTTCTTAACAGTGTCAGGATCAGCATTATTGCCTGGTTGATCTGGCCCAGGTCCTGTTTGATTTGTGTTTTGTTTTTCTATTTCTGTAGCAACTCTTTGTTTTTGATCATAGCCTTTTTCTATAGGCTCTAGTTTTTCCATCTTGGCTAGATCTTTTTGTGCCTTTTCTTCTTGTTTACCTGTAAGGCCTCTTTCGTTTCTAAACTCTTTAGGACTAATTATATACTTACCCGCTTTTCTAGCAAAGTCATCAATGCCCTGTAATTCTTTACCAAACTTTTCAGCTCTTGCTAGTTCCTCGTCACTTAAATACTGTGGCGCATCTTCCCTATTAAGAGTAGCTCGTAAGCTGTCAACCAATCTTCCTTCTTCTGCAGGACTAAAGTTTTCCATAGTATCTTGAAGCTCTTGTTGTTTCTGTGCTTCAATGTTTAGCTGGTTCTGTGTTTTTCCAGGCACATATATACCCATATCAGGAACACCAGGAAACTGAGTACCTTGGTTTGTTGCTAACATACTAGCTGCATCATAAGGTTTAGGCTCAACAATGTCTGCAGCAGTGGGTAAGACTTGATTTGGAGGTGCTTGATTTACAGGCACTCTTAATCTACTACCAACAAAATCTTTAAACACTTGTGAGTCTGCACCTAATCCGCCCATATCGTTATCTTGCATTGCATCTAAATATTCAGGTGTCAAAGCTACACGCTTACCACCAACTACTCCGGTAGGTATCGGTACGCCAGCTGGTTGGTTTATATCTAACATTGGGTTTACACCAGGTATTTGTCTTGTATCTAGTGTAACGTTTTGTCTAGGTATAACTCCATCATTGTTAAAATAGTCATCAGCTTTTAATTCTAAGCTTTTCATGTAGTCAGCATACTCTTTAGAAGGCCTTTGGTTACCCATAACTTCAGCGATTCTACCAGAACTCGGCCCTGGAATCGGCTCCATAGCAGCCATCGGAGGTGCGTTAGTACCCATAGGAACATTAGCTGCATAGTTAGGAATCGAAAGATTTGTAGGGTTATACTTAGGATCTAAACCTTTTGACCTAGCAAAAAAAGGCGTGCCAGGGCCAGTTTGTATGTTTAATGCAGTATCATTTGGAATGTTTGATGAAGGTACCTCAGAGACCACCTGTGCTCCACTAGGGATATCCTGTGGCTTAATTTGAGCAACATCAACACCAGGTATTTTATCTGCTGTCTTCTTTTTAGCTTTAGAATCGTAGTATTTTGATATACTAGCAAAAGTCATCTTACCATCGTCACCTGCCCAAACAGGATTATCTTCGTAAGACTTGCTACCTTCTGCAAAAACTTCTTGATTTAAGTTTCCTTTGTTATCACCTCTTTTAAACTTTTCAAAGTATGCACCAGGAGCTGCTTGCATAATTCCTAAATGAGCATCTCCACCATACTTCCATCTATCTAAATAGTTTTCATATAGTTTTAACTGAGAAGTAGGATCCATACTTTGTATAGTATTAATATCAAAACCCTCAGGTAATCTACCTTGCTCTATTAAATCGTTTATAGCAGTATCGGTAAACTGAAATAAACCTCTAGCACTACTGTTCTCATTCTTAACAGTAGGGTCAAAGCTGCTTTCTCCGTCTATCATATTGTATAGCTTATCTTTATTAAACTCTGATCCCTCATACTTATCTAGCATTTGATTAAGTTGAGTTTGAAAGTCTTCATCTTGATCTAGCAAACTACGAGATAATACTTTTGCGCCTTCTTGTGCGTACATAGCTTTATTTTGATCTTGCTTTTGTCGACCTACATCATTAATTTTCTTTATTGTAGGTCCAAACATTTCTGTAGCTTCTTTGTTTACTACAAACTCACCGGGAGTAAGCCAAGCTGGCACAGTATCTGTACCTTTAGGATCGCCTGGGTGATCATACATAGGTATTGACTGCATAGCAGGCACATTAGCCTGTGGTACGTCAAATTCAAAAGACATCATATTCCCATGTCGGTCTTTTCTTGTAAACTTCTTAAGCTGCATTACTTTCCTCCGTTACTTGTAGTAACTTTTCCGCCTTTGTTGAAAAAGCTAAATAACCCACCATCATCAAACACACTTTGTGTAGGTTGACTAAAGTCAGGCATAGCATTCATAGCTGCAGTACCAGGATCTACTGGAGCTCCTGTAAAATTTCCTGAGCTGTCAAAGCCTGTAAAGCTTTCGTTGTATGAATCAATAACGTCTTGTGCGTTAGCACCAGGATTATTTGCAGTAATGTCTAATATTCCTTTTTGCACGTTTAATCTATTATTTTCTATATTTTGTAACTGACTTCCTGTTAATCCTTCTGGGTTATTTAAACCTAATAACATTGTATCGTAGTAATCAGAGTACTCAGGTGCTATATTATCTAATAAATAACTACCTGCCTCAAACTGTCCTGTTCCAGGATTATATACAAACCCACCAATATCATCTAAATATCTAGCTTTATCTTCTTGAGTTAATATGCCTTCTTTAGTAAAATAATCTGGAGTGCCTAGTGTAGGAGGACCTTCACCTGTAATTCTAGGAGAGCTGCCATAAAACTCATTACCAGCTATGCCTGAAACGTTATTGTTTTTGCCTATGCCTGGTATAGGATTATAACCTCCTAGTGGTCCTGTACTACCTGCTGACCCAGAGCTTCCTCCATCGTATCCCATACTAGATTTTTCAGCTGCTGATAGTTTAACGCCTAAAGGTGATGGATCAACCTTAAAATAATCACTATCAAAGTTTATACCACTTGATCCTCCTGATGAAGAACTGCCTCTAAATCCTACTGCCATATCAACGTCCTCTAAAATTGTTAAACATATTCTTAATGCCAGTCATCATATTCATAGTAGGATCTTTAGACATTTGGTATTCTAACGTTAAGCTACCACTACCTTTACCTGCATCTGGCTTAACACTATAACCTGCGCCTAATGGCATTTTACCTGATTGCAAAAAGTTTTGAAAAGTACTATTAGCAGAAGTAGGTGACATACCCATATTGCTAAACATTAGTTCTTCACCAGACTTGTCTGGCCCTACTCTGCCACCCATATCATATTTTTTAGCAAGATCAGGACTTATTTTTTGCTGCACAGCTTCAGGTAGTTTAGCAAACCCTTTAAACTTACTAGGCACTTCTCCTCCTGGCTGCATAGCTAACGGTCCTGCATAACCCCCTCTTGCAAAGAACAAACTCTTTAAAAACGGTGCTAGCATTTCACCTACAACTTCTCCACCTATTGCGCCCATAGGTCCCATCATTGCGCCACCTGCAGCAGAAAGCGCTTTCTTTGCTCCTTCTTTTCCTACTTGGTTTAACGCATAATCTATAGCTTTAGTTTCTGCAATATCAGTAGCCATACTTAAAGGTGATGGTTTACGTTGCATCATAGGTATAGGTTCAGGTGTTATTCTTTTTTGCATAGGAGCTAGACCTGCTGAACTATACATTGATGGTTGCGATAAGCTTATCATTTTCCGCCCCCTGTTTGCGTAGTCGTAGTAGTTGTAGGAACAGCGTTAGGACCTAAGTAACCAAAGAATCTAGAAGCCATCATGTCATCAGCATCTAAAAGCTGTTGCTTGTACTGTTGTTGTGCACTACCTACATCTCCTAGTAAATTTACACCATCTCTAGTAGTAGCTTGTAGATCTTTTTGAAACTCATAAGACCTATCAGCTAATGCACTATTTAAAGCAGCCTGTGATCTAGCAGATCCTAAGTTACCACCAAAACTAGACTGACCCATACCACTTCCTAATATGCCTTTAAGATCAGCTTCTCTAGCAGCAGTCATATCGTATATTCCAGTGCCAGCTATAGCATCTTGAGCAATGCTTTTTCCTTCACTTAATGCGTCTTGTTGCTCTTGAGTAAGACCTGCTATTACAGAGTCAGGGCCTGCTAGCCTATCTGCATCGTACTTAGCTTTAACATCAGCAAGAACTCCCTCAACATAAGGCGCAAACTGGTCTGCTATACCTGCGTTTGCCACTTGTGTAGCAACGCCTCCACCTCCACTTCCCATATTAATCTCCTATTTTTCCTCTAACAGAAATATGTAAATTACCATTAAAACGTTTTTCTAAAAATTTACCGTATCGTAAAGCATCATCATAGGGTTGTATAGAATCTGCTCTCCAATACTTGCCACCATGTTCTTTTGTGTGGTCTATCATATGAGTAAATAACTCATGCACTACTTTACTATTATACTTATACTGTTTATCTACTATGCAATCCCTAACGTCCATTGTTGTTTGGTTATTGTAGTAACTAACAAACGTTGAAGCAGATAAAAACCCTTTTAAGTTATTATCGTAATATCCTAATACTAAGGCGTTAGGATCTTTTTTACTTTGTTTATGTACTAAGCTACAAAAGAAAGATACCCAAGCATTTTCGTTATACTCAACATCTTTGTAATCATTTTGTTCGTTAGATTTTTTCATTAATAATATTGCTTCCAAAACATCATTTTGGCCTATAGCTCTTATCATTTCTTATCTATCCTTTCCTTAAGGTCTGCAAGGCTACTGGCAGCTCTAATGTCTGCCAATAACTTTAAGTGTTGCTCTTGTCTTTCGTTAAGTGCTCTAATTAACTCTAACAAAGTAAAGTCTAGATTAGCATCTCCTGTGCTAGGAGGATTACTAATACTCATTAGCGCTTACCTCCCTTCTTAATATCTAGTTGTAAGCCAGATACATTCCAAGCTTTATTATTAGCTGCAGTTGTAGCGCTAGCTGATTGTGCATCATCTATTCTGTAGTTAATTAATCGGCCAAACACTCTCATATCTGATTTATAGTTACTAGCTACACTAAAATCGTTTGTAACTAATTTGTTAGCTTTAGCATTACTTTGCGTATTATCTTCTGCTACTGTTAAATAAGACAGCTGACCAGGGTTGTTAGTAGCTCTAGCACGTATACGTAACGTAGCTCTAACGGGCTCACCACCTACAGTTTCGATACTACCACCATCAGCCCATAATGCCATGCTGTTTATTTGCTCAGTATCAAACGTAGGACTAATAGATAACTCTATCCTTTCAAAGTAAGATACATAGTTAGTACCAGCAAAAGTAAATCCTAAATCTGCAACACGTATCCTGTTAGTAATATCACCATTAGCAGCAGTTTCAGATTGTAAAAGTATAGGATATATCTTAGTGGCATTTATCTTTGTTGCCTCCCAAGGTCTTATAATATCAAACGTAGTGCTAATACTTGTACCACTTGTACTAAACGTAGGAGCAGCATCAGAAACAGCCGTGCCTTCTGCAGCGTTAGTAAGGTTTGTAGTTGATGGCGCTACTCTACTAGCTACAACCTCTGTTACAGGAGCAAATGCAGTAATAAAGTTAGCAGTAGAACTAAATTGACTAGGTGTAATTACTATGTTTGTAGGACTACTAGAGCTGTCTGGTGTTAAAGATAGCAAAGTGTTGTTGGTCAATGCAGTTAGTATATCTAACAATGCCTGCTGCATAGCTTGTACACCACCGTTAGGCTTAGCAAGTTCTGTACTATCTTGTGTAGCATCAGTATTATAATAAGCAGCTAAGTAAGCTGAGTTACTACTGTGACTTGTTTGACCATAGTCACTATCGTTTGCAGCTTTAGTAAATGAAGGATCTAAGAGTCGTCCAGGCCCCTCACCATAATGCTTATCAAATAGCACGCTAGAGCCGCTAGCAGTATTTGCAGTAAGAGTAACACGGGTCCCTCTAGCATAAGCAATATCTACCCCCTCTGTTGTAGCTATATTACTACCTGTGGAATTAGTTATTAAACCAGTTAGTAATGTGCCTGTTCTGCTAGTACCATTAACTACTGTATATGCAAAGTTACCTGATATAGCTTTTCTGCTTGTAGCTAAGAAAGTTAATACAGCATTATTTCTAGTTACAGTAAAATGTGTAGTGTCTGTATGAGCTGCTTGTAATGCAGTAGCAATTTGTATAGCAGTTACTTCGGCAGTAGTTTGTGAACCATCAGGCTCAAAAGCAGGATAAGCAGACAGATCATTAAAGTTAACTGTTATAGCATTGCCCAAAGGTGGCGTTAGCGTAACACTATCTGTAGTGCTAGCCGCGGCCACCCCAGCGCGCGTTTGTGCTGCAGTGAACGTACTATTAGTAAAGCCTGTCGGTAATGACCCAGCACATGTTAGAGCCACACTAAAGTTGTTTGTGATCACACCTACTGTAGAAGATGTAGCAGTAACTAAACCTGTAGCTGTAGCTGTTGTAAATCCTGAACCTGCGTTTATAAGTCCTGCAACTTCAGTAACAATATTAGCTCTAGTAAACTGCCCATCTAGTATCTTACTTTGTGTACTAGCATCTGGAAATGTTACAGTAAGTGTTATAACTTTTTGACTGTTATCTACTCCAGCAGTACTAACGGTTACGCTGCTACTTAAGTTACCACCAAAATCTGTTTCAGCATAGTTTGTGCCACCGGAGGATGTTAAAAACGTAACTGTTATAGGATTATGGTTTGCGCCTATCCTAGAGGTAAGTCTAACATTATTACCACTAGCTGACACAGTATAAATAGAACTGCTGTTTCCATTAAATTGACTCAATGCTTGTAGTTTAGTTATTATGTCGTCTCTTATATCTGCTGCCGCAGTTTTGTTTTTAGCTAATACGATTGTTTGATCTATAGCTGCATGTATACCTGAAGCTTCAGAAGACTGTAGCCTCATAGATATAGCAGGGCTTATGTTAGCAGCAACACCATACACACCTACACCAGTTGTTGTAACATTAGTTGTAAGGTTACTTGTAGATCCACCACTAATAGCAAACGTACTAGTATTAAATGTTCTAGGTCCTGGTACGTCTGATGTTAATGTTAATACATTTGTACTAGCAGTAGCTGTAAAGTCTGATAATGCGTTATTAGCGTTAATATAGTCTTTTATAGCAGCAACAAATGTAGTCATATTAATTGTTGCGCCATTATTATGGTTATTACCTAATATAACAACAGCTGGAAAGCTAACGTCGCCTATACCATGCGATGCACTACCTTTTATAACAGCACTAGCACCACCATCAAGGTAGTTACTTTGAGTTCTGTCATAAGCAAAAGTAGCAGAAGAAGGAAAAGTTAAAGTAGTTATTTGATTAACAACATTAGGTCCTGTATCTCCTGTTACAGCTAGATCAACAATTTCTCTTATGTTTGTTTGAAACGTAGTAAAAGAAGCTACAGCTATAGTCTTTTTAGCTTTAGTACCTATAGTACGTCTAGGAGTTTTACCGTTTATAGTTACTGCAACGCTTTCTTTTTTACCTCTGTTAGTATAGCCAAAAGAACCACTGTTGCCAGTTAGTGCAACGGTAGCAGAAGGTACTCCACCACCTTTTACAGGTCCCATATCCCCTGACATAACACCGTTTAAGTCTCGTATAGTCCATGTATTATCTCTATAGTTCCATATTAACACTTCATCTAACTCACCACCAAGTGAATCTAGTGTAGGATAACAAACCCACATTTCATTTTCTAAATGATTTTGCATTAACATTAATTGGTTTTCGTGTATCGGGTTTAAGTTATCAAAAAAGTATGTTTGTACTCTACCACCTGATAATGTTTGTATGTTAGACGGATTACCTTGAAATACGTATATATCGTTACGTCCCACTACAAAGTGCTTACCATCATATTCTTTGACAGCGCCTTTTGTAAGAGCACCATACTCGTCTGTAACAGGAGCAAAACTAACTGGTACGTTTACGTTACCTGTAAGGCGCATAGCATGTATAGAATCAGTAGCGTATATGTACATGTTACCTTGTAATGGCTTCATATCTTGTATTTGACTTGTTTCAGATAATGTAAATTCATCTGCAGTACTAGCACCAGCTTCAAAAGGATTCCAGTTAATAGGCAGTGCACCCGGCGCAGCAACATCAGAAGTTCTAACAACACCTGATAGTCTACGTATTGTAGCACCACTAGTATCTATTTCAGTTAAATCACCTGCAACAAGCAAATTACCAAATGCTTCTAATACACCACATCTTACATTTACAGGATTACGGGAGTTAACATTAACAGTTACAGTATTACCGTCGCTTAAGTTACCTATTATAATAACTGTAGTGTTTGTTGACGCGTCTGTATATATCTGAAAATTATCACCAGATACAGATGGCGTAGATCCTGGCAAAGCACCCGGCACAAAGTTAGTACCATTAAGCGTACCACTACCAGCCGGACTACCTGCCTGTGCATTCTTTGTAGTTGTCCCTGTTACGCTAATACTATTAGCTGCAAAGTCTACTTTCTGTCCTAAATCAAATACATTACTATCTCCTGTAGAGAACGTATCTGAGTGAGTTGTTTGTGCTACGTTATAACTATCCCAACCAGGTAGCTCAGCTAATACTATATTATTAATGTTTGTATTACCTGGCGTATCCTTTATATAATGTGGTTTTTCTATCCCATTGTTTATAATAAACGTGAAACCACCATTAAATAACGTATGCATCCATCCATCAGTGCTAAATGTAAATCCATTACCACTGTTTAAAGTAGAGGGAGTTATATCTCTTTTATTTCCTAAATGATCTTGTATGTAAACCTTTTGGCCTACAATAATGTTGTTGTTAAGTAAGTCTACTACAAATATATAATAACAACCTGTTGGTTGCAAGTTAGGATCTTGCCACACAGCAAAGTATCTAACCTTACCATGTGACAACGAACCTGTTAACTCATCTGCAATATTATTAAGTAGCAGTTCTCCTTCCATTTTTCTTATGGCACCATCTTTAAATCTAACATTACGTACGTCAGTAAATATGTTAGGGGCTAAAGCGATAGGCGGAGTATCTTTAACAACACCTTTACTGGCTATATCGACAATGTTTAGATCTTCTGCCATAGTTATCTCCTATTAAGCACACTCGCGAATCCCAGTCTGTGGGTCCACAAAGCACGCTTCGACTTTATCTTCTTCTTGAATTGATTGAATCTCAGCCGTATCTTTCTTTTCTTCTTCCACGGTCGTAAGTACTCCGTATCGTTTACCACTGAGTCGGAACGTTGTACATCCTTTCGCCCCACCTTTCCAGGCATCCACGTAAACTTGCTTAAACTCTTCGTACCCAACATCGTCTCCTACATTACAAGTTTTAGAACAAGCACTATCTACATAATGCTGAGCTAATAACAAAACAGACAAATGTTCTTGTACTGTTGTATCGTTAGCTGTCTTACCTTCTGTACCTTTAGCATACGCATAATCTTCTACTCGCTCAACTTTAGGTCCATCAAAAGTCTGAAT
>CENS01055083.1_pt1 | contig 15411 bp, 20 predicted proteins | sample 530201 | NCBI WGS metagenome assembly CENS01 (sample SAMEA2619747, study PRJEB7988) | marine metagenome | biome: marine biome (ENVO:00000447); feature: surface water layer (ENVO:00002042); material: "saline water (ENVO:00002010), including plankton (ENVO:xxxxxxxx)" | depth 5 m | reverse complement strand
CTTTGATATGTTAAAAGCCTCAGTTGATTATATACCTGAAGCTGAATATAAAGGTAAAAAAGTTCAACTCAATAAACCTAAAAGAGGCGGAAGTAAAAAGTTTTACGTTTATGTAAAATCAAAAAAAGGTAATGTGAAAAAAGTTTCTTTCGGGGATACCGGTCTTTCAGTTAAATTGAAAAAAAGAGGTGCTAGGGCTTCTTTTGCCGCAAGACATAAATGTGCACAGAAAAAAGACAAAACTAAACCAGGTTATTGGTCATGTAATATTGGCCGTTATTGGAAATCATTAGGTGGTGGATCAAACTTTTCAGGTTATTGGTAGACCGTATTCTGAAAAAAAGGAAGAAGGTTATATAATTAGAGAGTTCTCTCAAGATACTCCCTCATTCGAACTCGTATGGCATAGAGACAAAGAAGATAGAATTATTGAAGCTGTGAATAATAACAATTGGAAGTTTCAATTCGACAACGAGCTACCTGTGTCTATTACTAAACTATTTATTCCAAAAGAAACCTATCATAGATTAATAAAAGGTTCTGGAAATTTAAAATTAAAAATCTATAAACAGTAATGGCAAAAAAATCGACGATAAGTCCTTACGGCTCCTTAGATAAACCTAAAAAGAAAAGACCAGGAGTCCACGCTAAATCGAAAACATCTAAACTAAAAGGCAGTAAAAATTACCGTAAAGCATACCGAGGACAAGGAAAATAAGTTATATGAATCGTAAACCTACATGGAATCATATCGATTCTACCAGTATGGAATTAAGCGGAGATTTAGGCTGGATTAATAAGCCTATAAATACGAATGAATACTTATTAGTAAGTTGGAGGATGGCAGGTTCTGAGTTTGTTAGAGAATCTATATTAGAAAATTTTACTTATGTAGTTGGAAATAAAAAATGGGGTAAAACTCATGCTATACTTGACGATGAAATTGCCGACATTTTGATTGAAAGTGGAACAAAAGTAATAATGGTAATTTCTGATCCAAGAGAAATTGCAACTAATGTTAAATTTTTTGATAATGGTCTTCATTTTATAGATACAGATTACCATTCAGATACTAATCTAGGTTTTACAACAATAGATCAAATTGCTGAAAAGCAAATAAATTTAATGAATTTTTTTAAAAATAAATTCAAAAAAAACTGTTTAATAGTACGATACGAAGATGCAGTATTTTTTAGAGAAAAATTTTTAAATAAAGTATCATCGTTTTTAGATTGCACTCCTCTTTATAAAGATAATGTTGAAAAATATAAAAAGTCTTCATTTAAAAATGTAGGTCATTTTCAACAATTTTTTCCAAATTCTGTTTTGAAAAGACATCGAAAAAAGTTTATAGACTTTTACGAAGAATGGGATTACCCAGTAAACGGCTTGGCTCAATTAAAATATAAATGGTGCGTAAAAGGAATATAATTATTGTTTCTGCTAGAAGAAGTGGTACACACTTATTAGTAGACTTAATTACTAATAATTTTGATTACGAAAGTTTAAATTATAACTATTTAGACTATCTTAAATTTACTGATGAAATGCCTAAGCTAGAATCAGCTTTTAATAAAGGCGGTATAGTTACATGGACTCATTCTCATAATTATAAAGATTACCACAAACTTAAACATAGTAAAAGAGATGAAAAAAAACTAGATAAGTTTTTTAAAGAGTCCAAAATTTTACTAGTATATAGAGATATAAGAGATATAATTAATTCGTGCTTTCATAGACCTAGATACAAAAAGAAGTATGATTCATTTTTAGATTTTTATAAAAATTTTAATTATGATGGATATGAACTAATAGATCAAAACTATGAAAATATTTTTGAACTTCTTCTCCAATACTACAAAAACTGGTTTTCAGTATACATGAGTAAAGAACTGCTTGATTTAGATATGGAAGTAATTTCATTTGAAAATATTATAAATAATTATGAAAAATCAGTAAATAAAATATCTTCTTTTTTAGAAATACCAATGAAAAAATTAGTTGATGTTAGATTACCTAATGAAAACAAATCATTAAAATTTACAACTAATGATTTCAGAGCAGGTAAAGTAGGCGATTGGATAAACACTTTTCCTTTTAAATTAGGAAAAGAACTAGGAGAAAGGTATAATAGAGATTTAGGAGCAGGAGTAAATTGTTTCTTAGATGATATAAAAATTCATAAATACCATTCACCTTTAAGAAGTAAATTCCAAAACAAATTTAATTGGAAAAAAGAAGAAATAAAAATCGATATTCCTTTTTATAAACCTGAAATTGATATAGAAAGAAGATATAATGAAGCTGAAAAAACATCCTCAGACTTTAGATACTATCATAAAGTCTTTTACTATAAAAAATATGTCTTGAAGTTTCATTACCCCTGTAAAGCATCACTGAGTAAAAGTACGTTTAATCATGCAGTTCCTATTGCATCGAAACAGCAACTATTAACTATTATTAAAACTAATAAGTTTTTATATGAAAATGGTATAGTACCTAAACTTTACTATGCAAATATTTATAAGGGAGTACTGTTTGTAGTACAAGAAAAGCTACCTGAAGAAAATATACTTTATAACAAATACAACTTTTTTCCCGAGTGGGGGGATTTTAAATGGGTACACGATTTAGGTATTTCTTCAACTTTAAAAGAGTACTTCTATATTGCATTAGAAAAAAATATCTTATTAACCGATTTAATAAATATAAGCAATTGTGCATATGATGAAAAAGGTAATTTAAAATACTTTGATTTAGACGGGATAAAATATTTTGATACTAATGAAAAAATGATACAATCAGAAGATTATAAAAACTCAACAGGTATAATAAAAGAGATTGAAAGATTTGAAAACGTTCATAATTACAATTAGTTCTAATAAAGACTCTTATTTCTCTACACAACAAGCTATTGAAAGTGCTAAAAAAGTAGGATATAAAGAAAATATTGAAATTTTTGAAGCAGTTTTACCTAACCAATGGTTTAAAATTTTACCTTGGAAAAATGATTTTCTAAAGTACGATAAACCCGATAATGTAGCCGCCTGCTTTGCTTCTCATTATCTCTTATGGCAAAAATGTATTGAACTTAATGAACCAATTTTAATTTTAGAACACGATGTAATTTTTAAATCTAACATACCTGATATTGATTTTAACATGTGTGTAACACTTGGAAGACCAAGCTACTTACTTCCTTATAGACTTGAATACAACGAGACAAAAAACGGCTTACAGCCACTTACTCAAAAACACTTTATAGGACACCATGCCTATAGTTTAAAACCAGAAGCTGCAAAAATATTTTGTAAAGATGTAGAGACGAGTGTCAAAACAGGTAGGTTATTATGTGCTAACGATGTATGGATGGATAAGTCTAATTATAACTTTTTACAAGAATATAGACCTTTTCCTATTATTGCAGATAACGATTTTTCAACGATTCAAAAGGCTTTTAAAATAAAACCTGAATTTGCTAATAATACCATTTTGCAAAATTATGAGCATAAGTTCCCTAAACTTAAATGCTTTCAGAAAGGAACTAAAGAGAATATTTATTTACATAAACATTTTTCTCACTTACTTGAAAACCCGCAATCTAAAAGATTTATAGACCCTTAAAAAAATGAGACTTAGCGATATAATTTTAGGAGAAATATTATACTACGATCCGCAGTTTGAAAAAGAAATAGATAGATTACTAGATAAAAATGCAAAGTATATAGGGTCAGGAGATTACGGTGCTGCTTATTTACTAAATGGTAAAATTTTTAAAGTTACAACTGATGAGATAGAATTAGAACATGCACAAATTTTAAAAGGTAAAGAAACAAAAAACTTTGCTTTTATCTTTGATGTTGAAATAATAAGCAAAAAATTAGGTATAATTCAAATGGAAGTTTTAGGAGAATATAATAAAGAGATACCTGACGAATGGATCAGAGAAACAGAAAAAGAAGCAGCAAGTCTTGGAATAGACCCAGATGAGTTAGATATTAGACCTTCTAATGTAATGATAAATAATGAAAATAAACTTAAATTAGTTGATATTTAGATTCTTTATTCTTATATTTAATTAAGAGTCGGTTTATGGATTATACTTTTCTTCTTAACTCTATTGAGTCTATACTAGGGAAAGGACAAAAAAGAGCAAGAGATAATTATGCCTTTCATTGTCCTTTCTGTAACCATAGAAAACCTAAGTTAGAAATAAATCTACATACTACTGAAGAAGGTAAAAATCCCTGGGAATGCTGGGTGTGTGAGACTAAAGGTAGAACTATACGTTCTTTACTTATACAACTTAAAACACCTAGAGATCAGACCAGTGAAATACTTAAATATGTACCAAAAGGTTCTAATATAAACTATAAGGTTAAAGATTTTATTAGTCTTCCTAAAGAATTCCAACTTCTTTACGAGTCTTCTAACGAATCTGTAACTGCAAATTTAGTAAAAAAATACCTTTATGGGAGAGGACTTAACGATATCGATTTTATTAAATACAGTATTGGATACTGCACAAGTGGAGAATATGGAGGAAGAATTATTATACCGAGTTATTCTGCATCCGGACAACTCAATTACTTTATTGCAAGAAGTTATGACGGCAGCTATTTTAAATACAAAAACCCAGAAGTTTCTAAAGACGTAATTTTTTTTGAAAGTTTTATTAACTGGAATCAACCTATTATCTTATGTGAGGGAGTATTCGATGCAATGGCTATTAAACGAAATGCAATACCTATTCTAGGAAAATCAATTAGTAAAACGTTATATAAAAAGCTACTTACAGCTAATGTAAAAGACATATATTTAGCATTAGATTCTGATGCGAAAACTAAAGGACTAAAAATAGCAGAACAGCTACTAAATCAAGGTAAAAAGATATATTTTTTAGAGCTTTTTGAAAAAGATCCGTCAGAGATGGGTTTTGAAAGTTTTACTGAATATGTACAAACAGCAGAAGAGTTAGACTTTTCTACACTCATGCAATATAAATTAGAAATATGATTAAACAAGGAATGAACGTACTTAAGCAAAATGAGAAAAAGAGACTTGAGTACAATCCTGATTTAAAGCAAATAAATTTTTTAGATAGAAGAGTTTATAAAAGAGCTGAAAATTTATACTACCCTTCAGTTACTACTATTCTTCAGTATATGCCTAAGAATAAGTTCTTTGAAAATTGGATTAAAGACGTAGGACATAATGCTGATCTTATTATGAGAAAAGCAGGTAAAGAAGGAACACAAGTACATGAAGCAGCTGAGCTACTTGTTATAGGAGAAGAAGTAGGATGGATGGATGATTACGGTAATGCTAAGTATTCACAGATAGTATGGGAAATGATTCTAAAATTTTATGATTTCTGGACTACCTATAAACCTGAGTTAATTAGTGTAGAAGAATTTGTATGGTCGGATGAATACAAGTATGCAGGTACTGCTGATCTGGTAGTTAAACTAAATAATGAAACCTGGTTACTTGATCTTAAAACCTCTAACTCACTCCACAAATCTTACAATCTTCAACTAGCTTCATATGCAAAAGCATTAGAAGAAAGTAAAGGTATTAAGATTGATAGAACTGGTATTATTTGGTTAAAAGCTAATACAAGAGGTCCTTCGAAAAAAGAAGGAGTTTATCAAGGTAAAGGATGGCAAATTAAGATTATTGATAATATAGATGAGAATTTTGAATTATTTAAATTAATATATAAATTATACAACTTAGAAAATCCAACTACTGAACCTATTTATAATAGTTACCCTACAGTATTAAAAATATAATTTTAATGAAATTAACCGATATTATTTTAGAAAACACAGGTCGTCCTAAGGTAATAGTTATGTCAGGTGGAGCTGGAGCTGGAAAATCATATCTCCTTAATCAACTTAATTTATCTTCTTTACCTATAGTTAATCCTGATAAATATGTAGAAGATCCTGATCATCCTTCTTATAATAATTTATCTCAAGCTTCGCGACTAGCAAATAAAGAAGCTGAAGAATTATCTAATAATAAAAAAAGTTATGTATGGGACACTACAGCTTCTAATCCTAAAAAAATTAAAGAATTAATTGATAAAGGATATGATGTATATATGGTTATGGTTTATACCCATCCTATGATTTCTTATATAAGTAACTTTTCTAGAAAAAGAAATATTCCCGGTACAGCCGTATTTTCAACTTGGCGAAATGTTTATGAACTTATATCGGATTATAACAAAATGCTTAAAGGTAATTTCTCTATTTTTGTTAATACTAGAGGCGGTAAGTACGAAAAAGAAATTAAAGCTTTCGATACCGCAGCTAAAAACGGAGCAGCAGGCATATCAGATTATTTGTCTAAATATAATAAACAACTTAATATAGGTCAGTCTTCTTTCAGAAAACCCATTGAAATGTCAAAACAAGAAGAAGAAGAGTTTTTTAATGCTGTAAGGAATGTAGATTATGATGTTAAGAGTTACGGTGAAGAAAGAGCTCTCAAAAAAGCCTTCGTAGATAATTATCGTAAAAATGGAGTTAGCCCTGGGGACGATAAGTTGAAAGATGTAGTAAAAAAATATAGAAGTAGTTCTGATAAAAACGCTGAAAAAGCTAAACAAGTATTAGATAATATAGCAGATATGTTATATAGTCCTGTATTTCAAGAAAAATTAAAACACTCATCTCCTGCAGAAATTGATCAAAAAGTACAAGCATTCTTAGCATGATAAAATTAACTAACATACTTGTAGAAAAGAATTACATAGGAAGCTGTGTTGACGTTGGAGGCAATAATGCTGAAATTTGCGATATATTTCCTAACGCTTCTGATATGGAAGTTTATGTAGGTAACCCAGACAAAGGAGAAGAAGGGAAAAGCAAAGAATTATCCAAAGGAAATTGGACACAGCAGATTCCTGATAATAGGATAAAACCTAAACACATAGAAGGCGAGCATACATTTCACTATATTGCTCAAGATTCGATAGGAAGAGATATGACCCCAGACGAGTCAAGTCTCTTTTTCATTTACAACGTAGACCAAGATATCCATTATTTCTATAGAAAATGATAGCACTATACCCTGGAGCATTTAAACCGCCTCATAGAGGACATTTCCAAATAGTAAAAGATTTACTATCAGGTAATTTTAGCGGCTATGTTTATTCATTAGATGATTATAAAGATGCTGCTGACAATGTTCTTAAAGGCAAAAGCGAAAAGATAGAAAAAATAGATAAAGTAGTAGTTTTTATAGGAGGTAAGGAAAGAAACGGTATTGATAGAGAAATATCTAAAAAAGTATGGGAAGTTTACCTTAAATATCTACCTAAAAATGTTGAACTTTATTATGAAGTAGACAACCCTATGCAAAATGCATCTGCTTATGCTAAAAAAAGACCAGAAGAAAAATTTTATGCTGTAACAGGTGTAAGAAGCGAAGAAGATTTAGTTGATCTTAGGAGAGCATCAACTTTTAAAAATAGAGATAATGTTGATGCATTAGTAGTATCTTCTTCTAGTGTAAGATCTATAAGAGCATCAGACTTTAGAAGTGAGTTATTATCTGGCAACCTAGATAGAGTGATTGACTATTTTCCGAAAGAACTATCCAGAGATGAAATAAAAAATATAGTCAGTTTACTAAAAAATGCAATTATTTCTGAACAGTTTGGAAAAGATATTTTCGACTTCTTTTCTGGAGCTGAACAAGTTTATGAAGGTTCATCAGGTACTCCTGTCAAAAGAACGGGACTAATTAAGTCAAGTACTAGACAAGAATTAGTATACCTTTTTAATTATATTTCTCGGTTACTACCTCCAAAATTTGTAGGCATTTTTAACAACGATCACATTAGGATTGAATTCAAAAAAGGTCCGTACGATATTTCAGAAAAAGCAAAAGATAAATTAGAGCTTAAGGACTATATTTTAAGTTTAACTGAATATATGCTCGGAACAGGTATGAAAATTACACCTTTACCGGAAGTAGTATTAAAAAAAGATCAATCTAATGCAAGTAACTTTTTTGGAAGAACTGCATATTATAATCCTGAAGAGAAAAAAATTACACTTTTTACTTTAAACAGACATCCAAAAGATATAGTAAGAAGTTATTCTCATGAAATGATACATCATAAACAAAATATAGAAGGTAGATTGGGAAAAATAACCACTACAGATACAAATAAAGATCAAAATTTACAGGAAATAGAAAAAGAAGCATATCTTGAAGGTAATATTACTTTTAGAAACTGGGAAGATAGTTTAATGGAAGATAAAGACGGTAAAAAAGCTTTTTCAAGAGAAATTCAAATTAGTAAATAAAGTTATGAAAAAAAGTATAGTTGATTTATTAGAAGCTTATCCTTTAGCTGAAAAAAAAGAAAAACCTCCATATAAATTATATTGTGATATGGACGGGGTATTGACCGATTTTGAAAAAAGATTTGAACACTTTACCGGTATGAAACCTAAAGAGTATGAAACTCAAAAAGGCACAGCAGCATTTTGGCATTTAATAGATTCTGAAATAGGAGTCAGATTTTGGGCTGGAATGGATTGGATGCCTCAAGGAAAGGAATTATGGAATTTTATTTCTCCATACCAACCTGACTTACTTACCTCTCCTTCTAGAGATAATACTTCTAGATTAGGAAAAAATTTATGGGTAAAAAATAATCTTAATCCTAAACCTAAAGTTATTTTTGCCTATTCAGCTGATAAGCAAAGATACTCAAATGAAAATAGTATACTCATTGATGATAAAAAATCAAATATTAATGAATGGGCTTCTAAAGGAGGAATAGCTATCAGATGTAAGGACGGTAATGTTACCCATGTACTAAATAAACTTAAAGAATTAGGTTATGAGTAAAGAATCACTTCTTAAAAAAGAATTCAAAGAAAAAGACGTACAGAGAATACGAAATATAGTAAACAAAGATTTTACTTCTAAAGTTAATACTCAAGTAGGATATACAAAAAACTACGTTAAGTATAAGGAAGGTGATATATGGGAAGAAAAAGGTAAAAATTGGACCATAAAAAACGGACTAAAACAGAACATTACAAAGTTAGATTCGGCTAAAAAGTCCTTAAGAGTACCACTACGGTGCCCTAAGTGTCACGGTTCTATGAATCATCATTTGCATAAAAAAATGTATAAAATTCATGGCTTTTGTTTTGATTGTACTATAGAATATGAAAGCACTCTTAAAAAAACAGGTTTATTCGAACAGTATGAAAAAAGGATGATGAGCGGTAACATTAAAAGTTTTATTACTGATATCGAAAATTGGGTTTTAGGTTCTATAGACGATAAACAATCATTCGTAACTGAACAAGGTGATGTTGAAAGCTGGTCCACAGTATCCACTAAATATAAAGAAAAAGTCCTTAAAAACTTAAAAGAATATTTAGATATATATAGAAATCACATTTCTTAATCTATTTATAGTAAATTAATATTTTTTAATTGCTATGACCCAAAAAGAATTATTAGAAAGTGTTTTATCTGAAATAGTTCATATCAAAAAGCATATGCCTAATGGTGAGCTCAAACAAATGCAAAAAGATATGGAAAGACTTAAAATAGATATATCAGATTTAAAATATACCTTACTTAACCCCGAAGACGGTGTTATAGTTAGTACAAATAAAAACACTGAATTTAGACAGGAATTACAGGATAACGAAAAAGAGTTTAGACAGTCAATGCAAGAATTAGATTCTCTTAAACGTTGGAAATCAGGAGTAACAAAAGCTTTGTGGATAATTTTCGGAGTATTAGTAGTAGTAATAGGTAGATTAGTTACTCTTCCTATAGAACTTATAAAGTGAGGGAAATAATAGAAAACGACCTAAAAGATTTTTTGCAAGAAATTGCACACAGCTTGGATACCTCTGTATCTAAAGTAATATTAGAAATTGAAGAAACATTATCTGATGAATTATTAGCTGAATCATTAAGAGATTGGTTTAAAAAAGAAAAATGGGTTCGTATTTCTACTTCCGGTAATATAGCAGGACCTTGTGGTACTTCTAAGAATAAAAAGAACCCAGACAGATGTCTACCAGCAGCTAAAGCAAGATCGTTAACTAAAGCGCAAAGAGCGGCTACTGCTAGAAAAAAGAAAAAAGCAGGAGCTAAAGGAAAGACAGTTGTAAAAAATACTAAAGCAGCTAAAGTTAAGAAAGAAGGACTTTGGGCTAACATTAATGCTAAGAAAAAAGCCGGAAAAAAGTCTTCTCATAAAAACTCTAAAGCATATAAAGATGCTAAAAAAGCAGGTCAAGCGTTAAAAAATGAAACAGCTAACCCTCAAGATAATAAAGCAGCACCGTACGGATCAGGATATAAACCTATCAAAAAAATGAAAGAAGAAAAAACTATAAATAAGTCTCAAATAGAAAAACTTAAAGATATGATAAAGTCTTTAAGAAAATCCTCTAAAGGTCATGCAGGACAGGCAGACTATTTAGGAAATTTAATAAATAATGAGACCAAAGGTGCTCCTAAAGGGCATTACTTTACTAAAACTGGTAACCTAGTAAAAGGTAGATTAACAAAAGATGCTAGAGAGAGAGGAGCTAGATTAAGCGATCCTAAAGATAAGCAAAGATCTAAAGTACCACCGGTAACTCAAACTAGGGAAGATATTAGAAACCTAGTAGTAGGGTTAATACATGAATTTAAAAACGAAGGTATTATCGAAGAAAAAGATGATAGGTGTACTCGTATTGCAAAACGTAAATACGATACCTGGCCCTCAGCTTATGCTTCAGGAGCAGTAGTTAGATGTAGAAGAGGAGAGATCTGGAAAGGTGTTAGTGAAGATTCTCTAAACGAATTAAAATGTAAGCACGGTTCTTATTTCTGTCCTCATGATAAAGTTATGAAATGTAGAAAAGGACCTAAGAAATCTAGATCATGAAGTTCAAAGACCTAATAAAAGATTTAGTTAAAGAAGGTAAACTTTCTGATTTCGGAGATAATAACACTCCAGCTGCTCTTAAAAAAGAAAAAGAGATAGAAGGTAAGAAAGTAAAGCCTATGGATTCTTTAGAGGATCTAGATCTTAATACTTTAGGTCGAAATGTTACAGTAAAAGAATATAGATACGGCCCTCTTAACCCAAATGACGAAAAAGGTTCAAAGAAGTTCTGGGAGGATAAAGCCGAAATGTGGGATACTACAGTCGAGCATGCTAAAACATCAAGATGTTCAAACTGTGTAGCGTTCAATCAAAAGCCTGCTACTCTTAAAAAGATGGCTAAAGCTTTAGGAGATGAAGGTGATAAAATAATAAAAGAAGCTAACTTAGGCTTTTGTGAGTTCTTCTGGTTCAAATGTGCCGGTGCTAGAACTTGTGATGCTTGGGTAGCTGGAGGACCTTTAAAATGAAAAAATCTCAACTTAAAGAATTAGTCAAAGAAGTACTGATAGAAGAGTTACTAGATGAAAACTACGCCGATGGTAAAGTAAAAGGAAAATCTAGACCAGGTAGAGTAAAAAGATCAGGAGCTAGTTGTAAAGGTTCAGTTACTAGCCTGAGAGCAAAAGCTAAAAAGTACGGAGGCGAAAAAGGTAAAATGTACCATTGGTGTGCTAATATGAAAGCAGGTAAAAAATGAAAATATCAGATAGTAAATTACATAGGAATGCTTATTTTTTAGACCCAGTAGAAAATACTGAACTTTTAAAAGACCCTTACTGTGTTGACTTATTTGATCAAAATGGTTATCACCTAACCAAAGCTGAACAAGCCTTTCTTCCTTACAACGGTTATAGTCCCATAGCTAGAAGACATGAAGACTGTCTAAGATACGATTGGATTGTTTGGGATAAAAAAGAAGGAGCTCATATAAACCATTCAGATTTATTCGAAAGAAAAGGATTTTATTCTACAGCACTGGAACAGTTAGAAGCTATAGCTCCCGAAAATCCTATACTATATAAATTAATTAAAATGAAACCTAAATGGGGAATAGATATATCTATAGACTATGTATCACCTGATGCTGTCTTTGAAGTTTTTCATTATGAATGGGATTCTTTTAATTATTGCCATGTAATGGAAAAAAAACAAGAAATAGAAGAATTTGTAGTTAAACAAGATTGGGATGATATAGCAAAGAGACTTTGGAAGAAAAAAGATCAATGGTTTAATTTAGATTTTTTCGATCAAACACAATGGCGTACTGATTATTTTGGATTATCACCAGAAAAGTTCAAAAACGTTATTTGGGAAGATTAATCTATTTATAATTATACCTTAAATTTTAAGTATGACTTATCAAGAAGTACAGGATAGACTTAGTAAAATACAAGCCTCTCTACAGACAATTAACTCAAACCCGTCTGCTGAACTATCAGTTCCAACTCAACAGGCTATTCAACAGCTTCAAGAAGAAGAAAATATTTTAAAAGAGAGACTTTTAATTTTAGCTGAAGAAGAGGGTTCCGTAGAAACTAACGATCAGGATACAGCTGAAAAACTTGCTAAAAAAGGTGTAAATGTTAAACTAAATATAAAAGAAAAATTAAAAGAAAATAACGGTGTTAACTTCTCTGTAGAAGAAACTAAATCTATTGCTAAAGTAACAGGAAAAGCAACTGCTAAAGCTTTAAATAGCCTTGGAGATGAAGTTGCTAGTATGAAAGCAACAGATATAGAAGAAAATTCGTTTGAAATTTTTGTAGAGTATAAAAACGACTCAACAGATCAATTCTCATTTTACATAGTCGATGACACACTTCATTTAGTAGATTTTAGTTTCGATAAAGAATTAGTAGACGTAGGGGTAAAACCCTCAGGAGAGGCACTTATTAACGTTGATTTACTTGCAAACGAACTAACCAAACACTGGAAAAATATGAACGAAATGAAACCAGGTACTCCAGAAGCGCAAGAGCGCGAAAGATTTGATAGATTATCTAAAAAAGATCAACAAACTGTACTTAAAATTCAAGCTATGATGAAAGCTGAAAAAAGTAAAAGTAATGAAGGTGATGGTATGTCATCTAATATTAAGCTTTCTAAAGGAGATCCAACTACTATGGCATATACCGACGTAGTAAAAAATGAGGAAGAAGATAAACAAGGAGACTTAGATATCGGACATAAAGATGATGAGCCGGATATGCTTAAGCAACATGCTTATGATATTGCTCAATATGCTGCTAAACTATATAAGCAGTTAGATAAGTACGATAGATACGATGGAGAAGTTGATTTTCCTAACTGGTGGCAGTCTAAAGTAATTTTAGCAAGAGACTATATTTCAAAAGCACAGCATTATTTAGAGTTTGAAGAAAAGCAACCAGCTATCGATGCTCTTGCTTTAGAAGAAGGAGTAAACGAAGGTACTGAATTATATAATAGAAATGGTATTAATATAAAAAGATTTTCTGGAGGCAAAAGAGGATTAATGGTTCAGATAACATACGGAGGAGATTATATTCAAATACCTGCTGATGAGTTTCCAATACTAGCCATAGCAATGCAATCTGTTAAGAATGACTTAAAAGATATGAGCCGTCAAGTACCTAGGTCTAAAAATATGAATGAACTTTCTGCTAATAAAATTAAAAGAGAATATGATGAGTTAGTTGGTAAAATGAAACAACTAGCTCAACATTATAAGACAGCTGAAGGTGAAAAGAAAGAAAAAATTGTTGCAGCATTAAAACAGCATACAGCTCGTAAAAAAGAATTAGAAGTAGCATTAGATAAAGCTATTGCCGGAACTGGAGCTGGACAGGAATTAGACACCTTAGTAAATGAACTATCAGAAGCTCTCAACCCAGAAGTATCTAAAAAATTAGATCAATTTATTAAAGGAATGGCTAAGCGATATGGCTATAGTGAACAAGATGCTGTATTTGCTATTATGGCTGCTTTAAAACAAAGAGACTTTGATGGGTTAAAAGAAGTAATAGATGAAGGAGCTACATGCTGCGGAAGATGCGGTAGAGTACATGTTAAAGGTAGCGGCTGTAAAAGACCCTATTTAAAAGGTAAATCTCACTGCAGAAATAAATAAATTATGCATAAGTTAAAAAAGTTGATTTTAGAGGCTTACGCTGAAGTGCTAACTGAGCTTAACGAAGCACCTGAAGGAATGTACTATATAAAAGTGTCTGTTAGAGATGCTAAAAAAGCTATTAATATTATTGATGATCAACCTCAACTAAGAAAAGCTGTACAATTTAGTGGAAGCGATACATATTATCTTACTGATGAAGAACTAGCATATGATCTTAAAATGGATTTAGCAGCTCATGATGTTGAAATAATCGATACAAATATAAGTGATGAAGATGATAACTACGACACTGATTATGTAAAACGTAGAAAAAAAGAAGACGATTATTACGAAGATCCTGATTACTATAAAGAAAGTAAAATTAGTTTAGCTGAAAGCTTACTAGACGATGTAAAAGAGGAAGAAGAACCAGAACCAGAAGAAGAAGGAGATCAAGAAGCGCCTAAAGAAACTGTATTAGAAGATGCTACAGATCAAATACTGGCTAAGTTTCCTACTTTACAATCAATTATTATAAAGTTACAGACTGAGGATTTTAAACAGTTTGTAGATTCTATAGATTGGATTTCTCCTAGACCTACTTCTTTTAGAGTAAATTTAAAAAACGGTCAAAACTATGTTTTAAAATGGACCGGAAAAGGTTTTGAAGCTCAAATTTTAGGAAAAAGATATTTTCTCAAAAAGATAAGCGAATATCAGCAAGCTCTTGATAAATTAGCCGTTTTATATAAAGAAGCTCCAATGAAAGGAGCCGGAGAAGAAACCGATGGAGAGTTTAGCGATTCTGCCGACACTGGAGGAGGAGGAGACTTTCCTGGAGACGATGCTGCCGGCGGCGGTGATGATATAGAAGGAGACGATCTAGGTGGGGACGATCAAGGAGGTGATGAAGGAGGAGAAGATCTTTCGGATGAACCTATAGATTTCGAAGCCGGAGAAGAAGGGTAAAATGAAACTTATTGATAAAGTCATATTGGAATGGTCATATAGGACCAAAAAAGGATATCCTGACATTAACAGTCAAGAGGATATGGCTTTGTTTGAATCTATGTTTGGTTTTAACTTAAACGAAGCTTATACTGAATTTCCTACCTCAGCTGATCAAATAAGTAATCCTAAAGTAGCAGAGCTTTTTAAAATTGTAAAAGCATTTTCTGGATTAAAAATAGAAGATCCTATAGCAATAGATCCTAATAAAAAGAATAGCCCTAAAATAACAAGAGCTTTAAAAACTAATAATGACTTTATAGCTCATTTAGAAAAAGGTTTAGGAATAGAAATAGAAGATGCTAATGAAGTTATAAAATGGAATGGTCTTTATATAAGTTTTGGGGAAGGATCAAGAGGAGGAAGAGGTTCA
>CENS01077859.1_pt1 | contig 15422 bp, 19 predicted proteins | sample 530201 | NCBI WGS metagenome assembly CENS01 (sample SAMEA2619747, study PRJEB7988) | marine metagenome | biome: marine biome (ENVO:00000447); feature: surface water layer (ENVO:00002042); material: "saline water (ENVO:00002010), including plankton (ENVO:xxxxxxxx)" | depth 5 m | reverse complement strand
AAGGATGTGTCAAGATTCAACAACATCCAAATGGCAAGAAAGATCCAACTCAACTCCGCCTATGGTGCCATCGGAAACCAATACTTCCGATACTACAATCTGGCAAATGCTGAGGCAATTACCCTCTCGGGTCAAGTCTCGATTAGATGGATCGAAAACAAAGTCAACAAATACCTAAACAACTTACTCAAAACCGAGGATCATGATTATGTTATCGCCAGTGATACTGACAGCATTTATATCTGTCTTGATTTACTTGTCCGCTCAGTATTTAATGTACAGGATGTTTCTCAGGAAAGGATCGTCAGTTTTCTTGACTCGGCGTGTAAAGAACGAATCGAACCTTTCATTGAAAAATCATATCAAGAACTAGCAGATTATGTTGGTGCTTATGAACAGAAGATGTTCATGAAGCGAGAGAATATTGCTAACAAGGGTATCTGGACTGCTAAGAAGCGATATATTCTCAATGTCTGGGACAGTGAGGGTGTTCGTTATGAGAAACCTAAACTAAAGATTATGGGTCTCGAAGCAGTTAAATCATCTACCCCTGCTGCTTGTCGCACGGCAATTAAAGAATGTATGCAGGTCATCATGAATGAGGATGAAGAGGCAGCACAGAAATTTATTGCCAACTTTAAAGATCATTTTTCCGAACTGCCAATCGAAGATATTTCATTCCCCCGAGGATGTAATGGAATAAATAAGTGGTCTAATCCTGCGACAATCTATAGTAAAGGTACTCCAATTCATGTGCGTGGTGCATTGCTGTATAATTTTTATAACAAAAAGCATAAACTCACACACAAATATCCTTTGATACAAGAAGGAGAAAAGATTAAATTTGTCTATTTAAAAACCCCTAATAAAATTGGAGAAAATGTGATTAGTTATCTTGGAACATTTCCTAAAGAGTTTGGTATTAATAGACAAGTAGATTATGATTTGCAATTTTCTAAATCTTTTCTCGATCCTATCAATGTAATTATGGATACGATTGGTTGGCAGTCAGAAAAAGTAGCATCACTGGAGTTTTTATTTGGATGAAAAAAGTTATATTTGTTGTTTCATATCAAAAAGCATTTGGATTCTCTAATAGAGAAGAAAAAGAATTTGACGATTTGGAAGAAGCAAAATGGTTTGAACGCGCCATGAAGCGTTCCAATTACATTACTACTTTATTGGAGGTTAAGGAATGAACTTTTTAAAAGATGTTGTAAAAGAAATTGACAATGAATATGCTGGACTTGTCTCTGAAGGTGTTTCTGCTGGCGATCTTTGCGGTTACATTGATACTGGTTCTTATATCTTTAATGCTCTCGTTAGCGGTTCGATCTTTGGCGGTGTTCCCTCCAATAAGATTACCGCTATTGCTGGAGAATCATCTACTGGAAAAACTTTCTTTTGCTTGGGTATTGTTCAGCATTTCTTGGATTCCAATCCTGATGCCGGAGTATTTTATTTTGAATCTGAATCTGCCATTTCTAAGGAGATGATTGAGGATCGAGGTATTGCATCTGATCGTATGGTGATTGTGCCTGTCGCTACGATTGAGCAGTTCCGAACTCAGTCTTGTCGTATCCTTGACAAGTACATGGAGCAACCTAAAGAAGATAGACAACCTATGATGTTTGTTCTTGACTCTCTGGGTATGTTAGCAAGTAACAAAGAGGTTGAGGATGTTGCTAATGATAAGCAGGTCCGTGATATGACCAAGACTCAATTGATTAAAGGTGCATTCAGAGTTCTTACATTGAAATTAGGTAAGGCAAATGTTCCGATGCTGGTTACCAATCATACTTATGATGTGATTGGATCTTATGTTCCCATGAAGGAGATGGGTGGAGGTTCTGGATTGAAGTATGCGTCTTCTACCATCATCTATCTTTCTAAGAAAAAAGAGAAGGATGGTACTGAAGTTGTAGGTAATATTATCAAATGCAAAGCTGCTAAATCTAGACTTACCAAGGAGAATAGTGAAGTCGAAACTCGTCTTTATTATGATAGAGGACTTGATAAGTATTACGGATTGTTAGAATTGGGTATTAAATATGGTGTATTTGAAAAAGCAGGCAATCGTATAAAAATTGGCGAGACTTCTATTTACCCCAAGTCTATTCTTTCTGACCCTGAGAAGTATTTCACTGATGAAGTTATGCAAGCATTAGATGAAGCAGCGGCAAAGGAGTTTCGCTATGGCAACTGAACTTAAAGATTATATTAAAATCTATGATAATGTCCTTGATCAATCTGTATGTGAAACTTTCATTAAATCGTTTTCTCTCTCCAACTGCGAGTATGTTGATAGAGAGCAGCGACCTTCCTTCACGCACTTAAATATATCTCAAAAATCTGAACAGAAAGATTCTTTGTGGACAGAACCTCAGGAGATAATCCTAAAAACATTTGATTCGGTTGTAGATAAATATATTTCTGAACTAAATGTTGCTTACGATTTCCCGGCAAATTATGCATACGAAGAGTTTCGTATGAAAATGTATCAAAATAATGGGAAAGATCAGTATAAAGATCATGTTGATGTCCAAGATCATGAATCTGCTCGTAGATTTCTAGTCATGTTTTTATATCTTAATGATGTAGAAGTTGGAGGAGAGACTAAATTCCCGGTCTTAGACTATGCAGTTACTCCAAAATGTGGTAGAATACTAATGTTCCCTGCCACATGGCAATATCGACATGCTGGTCTTTCGCCAGTGTCTTCTAAAAAGTACATCGTTGGATCTTACCTGCACTACCTATGAACCTTGAAGTCGCCATTCTCAGCAACCTTTTGTTTAATGAGAAATATACACGCAAGGTTATTCCATTCATTAGATCCGAATATTTTCAGAGTCGAACTAACAAGATTATCTTTCTTGAGATTGCTGAATATTTGGGTCAATATGAACAAATGCCATCATTAGATGCCATTACCATTGAGTGTCAGGAAAGAACTGATATTACTGACTCTGATCTTTCTGAAATACATGAGGTTTTAAATGAGCTTTCCGATGATCCCTCAGACTTCAATTGGGTCGTTGATACTACGGAAAAGTGGTGTCAGGAGCGTGCGATCTACTTATCTCTTATGGAGAGTATCAAGATTGCTGACGGTCAGGATACCAAGAGGGATAAAGGTGCAATTCCGCAAATTCTTTCGGAAGCACTTGGGGTATCATTTGATCAGTCAGTAGGTCATGATTATGTCTCAGATGCACAATCCAGATATGAGTTTTACCACCGAAAAGAAAACAAAATCCCATTCGACTTATCCTTCTTCAATAAGATTACGAAGGGCGGTCTTTCTAACAAAAGTCTTAACATCGCACTCGCTGGTACTGGTGTGGGCAAGTCTTTGTTTATGTGTCACTGCGCCGCTGCGGCACTCATTCAAGGTAAGAACGTCCTTTATATCACATTGGAAATGGCAGAAGAGAAGATCGCAGAACGCATTGATGCAAATCTACTCAACATTCCGATCCAGAAATTGACGGATCTTCCTAAATCAATGTTTGATAAAAAAATTGCTTCGCTTGCAAAGAAAACACAAGGAACCCTAATTATTAAAGAGTATCCTACCGCATCTGCTCATGTTGGACATTTTAAGTCTCTTATTTCTGATCTTGCTCTTAAGCGGAATATTAGACCAGATATTATATTTGTTGATTACCTTAATATTTGTGCATCCCAGCGATACAAAGGCTCGATTGTCAACTCCTATACTTACGTCAAGGCAATTGCAGAAGAGTTACGGGGACTGGCAGTTGAGTGTGATGTTCCTATTGTCTCTGCTACACAGACCACTCGTTCAGGTTATGGTAGCACTGATGTGGACCTTACTGATACTTCTGAATCCTTTGGTCTCCCTGCTACTGCTGATCTTATGTTTGCCCTTATTAGCACGGAAGAGTTGGAGGGGATGAATCAAATTATGGTTAAGCAATTGAAGAATAGATATAATGACCTAACATCAAATAAAAGATTTTGTATAGGTATTGACAGATCAAAGATGAAGCTGTATGATGTCGAGGAGTCTGCTCAGGATGGTCTGGTCAATTCTGGTCAAGATGCTACTGAACAGCAAATTGATTTAGTTCAAAAGTTTACTGCCAAAAAAACATTTCAGGATTTAAAGTATGATTGATTTTATTAAGTATGCTAAGTTCGTCGATGCAGTAACATCGAAAGAGAGTAAGTATTATCCAGATTTTGCTGCTCGCATTTACGAACTTGCAGAGGATGGAGTTCCTACTGAGAGACTACTTACTGCTGCTGTAGGAATGTCTGCTGAATCTGGAGAGTTTACCGAGATTATTAAAAAGATTATCTTTCAAGGTAAACCTGTCAATGAAGAAAACTTGTTTCATTTGAAGCGTGAGATGGGTGATATCATGTGGTATTTTATGCAAGCATGTTTGGCACTTGATGTTTCTCCTGAAGAAATTATTGAGATGAATGTTGAGAAACTCATGGCGAGATATCCTGGAGGTGATTTTGATGTTCACTATTCCGAAAATCGTAAGGCAGGTGATGTATGAATTCTGGTGATGATATGTTTTCGAGTCTTTTGGAAGCATTTGAAAATTTGGAATGGAAAGAAGGGGATGACATTGCAGTTGAAATCGCTGGTAGTCAAACCTATGAAATCGAAGGTGCCGGTACTAAATGGGCACCTGTCAAAGGGACCTGCAAATATAATAAGGATGCCTTTATTGTAATTAAGAACAAAACTCGAACACCATTTGAACCATCGAAACTCCCTAAAAATGAATGAATCTACTTTAAATCTTGATGATCAATTGATCGTTGATGAACAATTAAACGAAATACATAGAGACATAGATGAACTAATTAATAGGGTTTATCTGATGGGGTATAACAAAGGACTTCATCACAAAGACAATACTCCCAAATTTCCATAATGTATAGTTTTTGGATTCACCTCGTAGCATTCTTCCAAGTTGTCGTGATGAATTGTATTCAACCGGTTAACTGGAAGTATTGCTATAGGGTGGACCAATGGTTAGTACCTGAGGTTGTTGAGGGGTATAAAATCTGGTCTGGGCAGAAAAAAATCTATCAGAATGAAAAAGATTATCTAAATAGTCTTAAAGATATTTCTGAGTAGAATGGCAACAAATGCAAGAGAAACTGCTAAGCAAGAAAATGGATCTAGATTTTTCTTTGAGCATTTTATTGAAAAGGGAAGAGAACCTAGTGATAAAGATATGATGAAAATATATGATGGGTATAATGAAGAGTGGAAATCTACTTATAGAAAACAAAGTTCAGCACTAAAAGGATTTCTCGGCAGTAATAAAGGATACGAATATTCCCGAGATACTGGAATAATGCCGTATATTGAAAGAATCGCCAAACAAGAATGTGGAGTATCTGTAAAGGATAGATGGAATCCTATGGATATCGTTCTAGTTAAGAAAAATATGAAGAGAGTTGTTGAGGGAACAATTAAAGAACTGACCAATATTGAAGGCATGTCTAAAGATGCAAAACTATCTCTACTCAATGCATACATGAGAGAAGTTTTACAGCAGAAAATTTTAATAGGAGTTTCACTAAAAGCTATTTCTGCAAGAAAAACTAATGCATCTGCAGAAGTTGCTAATGCTGGAGGTAAATCATCTCCCATTAAAATAAATATGGTTCCTGGATCTTTGAAATGTACATTGACTTTAGGTAAGAAAAAACCATATTTGTTTGATACTGGAGAACTTGGGTTTGATTTATCTACCCCAAGTGGAGGACAAATTCATGGTCAGTCAAGAAACTTTCAATATTCTCAAGCAAGAAATTTGGTGCAAACTGACTTGACACCTAAAGGAAAAGATGCTGGTGCAAAATTGGGAAAGGTTTCAAGTGTATCTTTAGACAAATTTTTATCTTCTGTATCTTTGCAACGACCAGTGTCAGCAGCTAAACATCCTAATATCCCTCCTGTTGGCAGATGGTCCGATGCTAATAAAAGGTATTGGATTAATTTATATCGAGAATTAGTTGCATCTAAAATGATTGATTTTGGTGAAGTTGCTGTATATGAAGAGGGTAAAAAAGTTGCTACAGGATTTGAACAAGTGCTTGAGTATGCTATTCAATACGAAACCGAAACTGCTGATAGAAGTTCTGCCGGTAGATTTTCTTCTAAGTTAATTGCTATGGAGTGGGCAAGTGTATGGGTAAAAATTCAAAAGAAGAAAAAAATGCAGGATTGGTGTACTGCTCTTTATTATGGGGCAAAAAAAGAGTTTGGTAATTCTAACGGACCATTTTTAAAAATTTATTGACAGTCCGTAAACTGTCCACTCATGGTTGTGGGAGCATCTTCGCTATGCTATAATAGTTGTATACACACGAGGAACATGCCTAACACTCACCTAGAGCATCCTGAGGATTTGATTTTTTCTAGTCGCCGTGCTGCTCTGAGAGCAGTTAAGCAATTGATGATGTCGAATTACAGTAATCTTAGTGTGAAGTGGGATGGTGCTCCTGCTATTGTATTTGGTACGCACCCCGAAACAGGTAAGTTTTTTGTTGGTACTAAGTCGGTCTTTAATAAAGTTAAGATTAAAATAAATTATAATAATGAAGATATCGATAAAAATCATTCAGGTAATGTTGCAGATATCTTGCGACTGTGCTTAAAATATCTGCCTCGTATTGATGGTATTGTTCAAGCAGATTGGATTGGTATTGGTGGAGGTGAAGTATATACACCTAACACTATCACATATAAGTTTAGTTCTCCTATTACACAAAATATTATTCTTGCTCCCCATACTCGGTATGAAACGATTGCCCCATATGCAAAAGGGTATCCTTTTATCATGGATTTATCTTCAACCCATGAGGTTTATTTTGTAAACCATTCGGACGCTCGGGTAAATGTTAAAAGTTGGTTTGCTCCAAAATTGGTTGCTGAAATTATTTCATTGATTCCATTTGCCAAAGTTCCCAATTCAAAACTTCGTCATAACATTTTACGAGAAATTAATAATTTTGTTCGTGCTGGAAACATCCCTTCTTTTGAAATTCTTTATAAAGTTATTGATGCTAAATATAAGGGAGAGGTCAATGTCACTACCCTAAAGGTGTGGTATAGACTCTCTGAACTGAAACAGCGTCTGCTCGATGCGATTGTTGTAAATGGAAATGTTGACTGTTACATCGATGATGAACCTACTTGTCATGAGGGGTTCGTGACCGTTTCAAACAATCCTTTTAAAATTGTAGATCGACTGACTTTTAGTAAAGCAAACTTTAATCTTAGTAAAAATTGGTAGAATGAAAAGTTTTAGTGCTTTCCTAACTGAAGCCGAAAAATCATATGCTGCTAAAGAGGCAGAAAAATTAAGACTTAAGCATATTGGTTACGGTCGTTACGCCGATGAAAGGGGTAATGTGACTCATATGTCAAAGGATGGAAAATTAGTAAAGATCGATAGAAATTCTGAAACGGAGGTCGCTCAGCAGAATGGAGGTGAGGAAACTGCAAGTGGCGAAAGTAAGGTCGATCAAGGTGAAATTACTATTACTTTTGGAAGATTTAATCCCCCAACTGTCGGGCATGAAAAACTTATAAGCAAAGTTGCTCAACAGGCAAAAAACGGAGAGTATAGAATATATCCTAGTCGGTCGCAAGATCCTAAAAAGAATCCTCTTGATCCGGCAACTAAAGTTCGTTTTATGAAAATGGCATATCCTGATCACTCGAATGCAATTGTTTCGTCTGATGATATGCGTACCATTTTTGATGTTTTGACTGCCCTTGATAAGGATGGGTATAGTAGTGTTAATATTGTGGTGGGAGGTGATCGAGTTAGTGAATTTAATTCACTTGCACAAAAATACAACGGAAAGTTATATACATTTGATACTATCAAGGTAACATCTGCAGGAGGTCGTGATCCTGATGCAGAGGGTGTAGAGGGAATGTCTGCATCTAAGATGCGTAAAGCAGCAGCCGAAGGAGACTTTGAAACCTTTAAGCAAGGTATGCCGGAAGCGTTAAATAAAAAGCAAAAAGAAGAAGTATTTCTTACTCTTCGTCAGGCAATGCAAGTTACTGAATCCTTCGATGACTTTGCTGAAGCATCATATTTAGTTCATGAAATAGCACCAAAGTTAGATATTCAAGGTTTGCGTGAATCGTATTATAATAATGAAATTTTTAATGAAGGGGATTTTGTAGAAAATATCAATACTGGAATTGTAGGAAAGGTTGTTAGTCGTGGTAGTAATTATGTCATCTATGTTGATGAATCCGATAATATTTTTAGGTCTTGGTTAAAGGATCTTATAGAGAGGAATGATATTAAGATGTTCGATTTTACTCCTGCAGGAGAGATGGGAACCGATAAACTTGCTAACTATATGAAAAGGTTAACTCCTGGTGAGTTCATTAAGAAGATAAATAAAAAGGAAAAGGATTCTTAGCGCAATGTACCATAACGAACCCATTGATATGTCTGAGGCACTCAGACTAGTATACGAAAAACAAAAAAAGAAACTCGATCCTGTTGGACAAGAGGATGGGGATGTAGATAATGATGGGGATGAAGATTCTTCAGATTCTTATTTGAAGAATCGTCGTAAGGCAATTGGTAAGGCGATTAAGAAGGAAGAAGTAGAAGATGTTGAAGAGGGTCTGAAACAGGCTCGTAAGAATGTTGGTGCTGATACCTGTTGGGATGGTTACAAAGCAAAGGGAACTAAGAAGAAAGACGGCAAGGAAGTTCCTAACTGCGTAAAAGAAGCATTCTTCTTTACAGAAGAAGAAATTGATTCCTTCCAAGAAATTGATGAAGCAACTGATGAGCAACTCATCACCTTTATGGAGGAATTGATTTTAGAACTTGCAGAAGACGATGAAGATCTTTTGGAAATCTGTGAGCACCTTGAGGGTGTTGAGGTTCTGTCCGAAGAGAAGACTAAGCAACTTGAACTCAAGTTACAACCTTCCCGTATGGATCGTCTGAAGGGTGCTGCTAAAGAAGCAGGTAAGAGAGTTAAGGCAGGTGCTGCTGCTGGCATGAAGATGGCAAAACCTGCTGCTAAGGCAGCAGTCAAAGGTGCTGCTAAGGGTGCTGGTTATGCTATTGGTGCTGCTCAGCGTGGCAGTTCTTCCCTCAAGAAGAGTTTTGCTGCTGGTTACAAGCGTGGCAAGGAAGGTGTTCCTGGCAAGAAAGAAGCACCTACGGGAGAATCTAAACCCGCTGCAAAAGAGAAGAAGAGTTCTGACGATGGAACTGATGGTAAGTTGGATGCTCTCTTGGCATCTACAAGAGGTGCAAAGAGTGGTAGTTCTGGCGGTGGAAGCAGCAGTGCATCGTCTGGTGGCGGGGAAAGTAAAGAACCTAAGGCAAAGAAGCCTGGTTTACTCAAGAGACTTGGAAGTGCAGTTAAGAGTGGTCTGAAGAAAGCAGTTGGTAAAACTGCTCGTGCTGTATCTGGTAGAAGTGAAAAACTTGCTAAGCGCATGGGTGAAGAATATGAACAGATTGCACATCTGTATGAGTCTGGTTTATTTGAAGTTTATGAAATTGAAAACATCATTGAAGCTGAACTTGCAGCAAAGGCAAGAGCAAAAGCAGTTGAAATGGGACGCAAGAGAAGAAGCAGCAAAGAGTATAAGCAGGGTGGTGCAAGAGGCACTGGTAAAAATGAAAGAGCAGCATACAATCTTTCTAACATACAAAACACCCCAAATGCTGACTTAGGAAGACAGAAGGAGGTTGATAAATCTTCTGGAATTGGAGGTCATATGAAGAAAGCACTTTCTAAGAAGGGCAAGTATAATTATGGTGATGTTTTAGATAAGAGAGATCCTAAAAAGAATCCCAAGCATACGGATAACCAGGAGAAGAAGTGATGCTAAGTTTTAAACAGTTACAAGAAAAGAAAACTAAAATTAAAATCAATCCTAAAAAGGATGAGGTTATTGAAAGTTCTGAAGTAAAGAAGAATCATGGTGAAGACTGTGATTGTTCTAAATGCGATAAAAAGCGTAGAAAAGAAGATGTAAATGACGGTCCTGATGTTGCTAATGAGGGTTACGACAAACCCGATGAAAAATTAAAAACCGACCGAAATATGTTCTCCATACCTAAAGGAGAACAGGATGCCGCTGCCGAGCGATTAAAAGCAAAAGCAGCAGCAAAACGCAAAGCAAAATTAAAGGAGGAATCCGCTTATGTCAGTCAAGAAGAAGTTTCAGAAGAAAGCACAGAAGAGAGCGCAGAAACTGAAATCCCCTTCTTGACATTTAACCAGTATCAGCACGCAAGAACTCTTGATGAAGAGCAACTGAATGAGTTTCTTGACAAACTTTTTGGTGGTGGAAAGAAACCTGCTAATGCTGGTGGAGCAGCACAACCTTCTCCTTCCCAACAAATGCCTAGTCATGTAGGTCTTGCTGGAAAACTTGGCGCTCGTCGTCAGATGATGAATCAGATGATGGGTAAACCAGATCAAAAAGTTCTAGGTTACTCCAAAGGTGGTCCGGTTAAGAAGGAAGAGGTTGAAATTAGTGAGGCACCAACAGTTTCTCCCCGAGGGCAGGATGGGAAAGCTTCAGGTCCTACTGGCCTGGTTCAGAAGTCAATCAACAGCATCGGTCTTGGTAGTGCATTTAGATCTGGTCCGGAATCATTGCTTGGTAAATCTTCTGTTCCTTCAGTTTCTGCAGCTCCTCCTTCTAAGATTAATACTTCGCCAAGTACATCTTTAGCTAAACCGAATCTTTCTTCTAACATGATGTCTAAACCGGTGGCGAGAAAAACGCCGAAAAAACCGATGATTATGAAAAAACCTTTACCTAGGAGACCGATGATGAATTCGGTTTCTTTGAAGACTTTTGGTTCATTCCTTAAAGAAAGAACTCGTTATGCTAAAGAAACAGGTAAGGATTTCAAGACGGGCAATCCATCTGAAAAAGGTGGTGAAGGTAGATCTGAAGTAGGGAAATCAATGCAAAAGATGATGAGACCTACTGGAGGGGCAATGTCTTCCAGAGGTAAAGCAATCCAACCTCAGGGTAAGAAGAAAGACAAGGGTGCTAAACCTAAGTTTAAGTCTGAACCTACTCCAGTTGATAAGATCAAGAGAAAACTTTCTGACAAGAGAGCACCTAAAAAAGATCCTTATGGTTACGGTCAGGGTAGATATCAGGGCGATTGATGATATATAGATTAGACCCATCTTTGTACTAATCATGTTATCTTTTCTTCTCCCATTAGCATCTAAAATTATTACTGATGCTGTCGCTCGTATTCCCGATAATGAGGAACTGGGCGAAAAACTAATCGATATCTGCCTTGTCATTCTTAGAAAAGCAGTAGCACTTACTAAGACTGACATGGATGATCAACTGCTTGAAGTAGTTGAAAAAGCAATCAAAGCAAAAGACGCAGAATAATTAAAGGGGCACAAGCCCCTTTTTTTATAAATAAATATAAGGAAAAAGTCTTCGGAGCAATATGTCTATTTACGGAAAAATTGATGCCGATGCATTCGCCAATACTATTGCAGTCACCAATGATGATGCAACAGTAACAAAGAATGCTGCCGACACTGTAGAAGTTGGTGATGTTCTGGATATTCTTGGTGTTGCATACATCGTAAGAACAGTAACAAGCACTACTTCTATTGAATTGCATACACCATATGCAGGATCTACCAACGCTGCAGTCGCTGCTGCTAGTGTTTTGCGTAGAACACCTCCTAAGGCAGTTGCTGAATTTGTAATTAAAGGTGGTGATTCCCGTTCCCGCGAGTTAGTTTTCGTTGATGATGATACGGAAGCAGGTCTTGCTGAGAACAAGTCACGCGGTATTACTGGTCCTGGTTGGTGGTTGTATGAAACTTATACCACTTACAATGGCGACACTCGTCATAAAGCAGAATGTTTGGCAGTTGTTCATGCAACTGCTGCAGCTGCTGGTGATGATACTGATGACACCATCGCTGCAGATGCAGCATCCGCAGTGAACATCACAGTTCAACCTGCTGATTCTACTTCTTCCTCCGGTGCTGGTACATTCACTCTTACTACCACTACTACAGGTACACCTGGCACTCTGACCTATCAGTGGCAGCGTCAAACTGCTACTGCAACTGTTCGCTGGGTTGACATCGCAGCTGACACTGATTCGGGTATTACTTATGCAGACTTCACGACCGCAACTCTTGCTTACAGTGGCCTCGCTGCTGACACTCTGGACGGTTACAAGTATCGCGTCAAGATTACCTCAACAGGTGGTACTGAAGAAGTAATCTCTGATGGATTAGCAACATTAACATTTGGTGACTGATAAATGTATTTCGACGAACTGAGTAAAGATAATTTTATTCTGTTCGCCATTAAACATTATGAAAATCCTCACTGCCATACTCGTGAGGATTTTGATGAAGATATGAAAAGATTCAAATATTTGAAGCGTTTATTAAAACGCTATGTTAAAGGCGAACAAATACGATATCATTTAGTATTAAATCATTTAATTGTTTTGTATAATGTTTTTGATGATGCAGCGACACCGCTGCTTTTTTATAGCATTGAACAGCAATATTGGGGAATATTGAAAACATTTTTGATGTATTTGAATAAATATCCTGTAGGATTATTCCCAGAAATTGAAACCGAATTAGAAATAGAACTTGCACTTAAAGAGTTATGACAATGATCACTGCTGGTACTGGAGGATTTAGCGGATCTGCAGATGCAAAAGGACCGAATGCCGGGTATGATCCTGTCATGAAATTTCGCAGTAAGTTGAAAAAAAGTAAAGAAGATAAAAAACTTGTAATGCCTGGTAATAAACTATCCGAGGCAGATATGACTGGTGCTCCAAGTATTAAAGATGCGAAACCTGCTAAGTCTACACCGGTTAAAAACTATCCTGGTTTAGGTATTGCACCTACGATTGCTGGACTTAAGAAAGCAAGTAGCGGTGGTAAAATTAAAGTAAAAGAATCGGTAGAAAGTCCCAATCAACCCTCTAGACTTTTTCAATATAAAGTGACGATTCCTGAAGTAGGTGAAACTATTATTTACGCATCTTCTATTGGTGAGTTGACGCAAAAGATGAGATTACTTGTTAATCCTAAGTACAGAGGTAATATTAATATCGAGAGGATTTTACCTGGAAAAGCAGCTGAGTTTTTTCAAAATAAGAAACTCAAGCATATGAGAAATATTAAAGAAGATGAAACTAAAGATGCTCAAGCACTTGCTGATGAAAAAGTTAAAGAAGAAAGAAAAAAAGCAATGCTTAAGCAGCAGCAAATAAAAAAAAGATTACAAATTAAAACACAACAAATTAAGAAAGCATCTGTTCAAGGAGTAACTTCGGAGGAAACTTAAGTGGTATTCGGTCTTGGTAAAATAGCGGTCCTTGAAAGCAAACTCGATATTTATGAAGACCTATCAAAAGAGATGCTCGACAAGCTTGAAAAAGCAGTCGGGACTATCTCAGAAAACAGCAACAGAGTTGCTGTAATTTTGGAGCGCCATGAAAGTAGACTGGATGAAAGCGAGAGGGCAGATAAATTGATTATCACAATGATTGAGGATTTGAAAGAAGAAGTCAAGGACATTGATAAGAGCGTGGAAATTAAGTTTCATGACCAAAACAAAAAGATAGAAGAAACCCAAAAATGGATTTGGATGGCTGGTGCTGTCCTTACTACTGCGGTGACACTTCTACAAGTGCTTCCAAACCTGGGATTGTCCTTGACACCAACACAAAAGACAAGTATGATGGACTCAGCGGTAGTTCAGAGTATTGTCTAACTTTGTTGATGTTCATTATGTGAATCTTCTTTCAGGGAGATTGGACAAGTTTGCTCGGAAAAAAGAAGATTTATATAACTTTCGATGTCCTTACTGCGGTGATTCCCAGAAGCATCGTAACAAGGCACGAGGGTACTTCTTTCGCATTAAGACTGATATGGTATTCAAGTGCCATAACTGTGGCGTAGGGAGGACTCTACCCAACTTTCTGAAGGATAATGCTCCTGATCTTCATGATGAATATATCATGGAGCGATATAAGAATGGAACTACTGGTAAAGGTTCGTATGTTCCTAAACCAAAATTTGAGAAACCTGTATTCAAAAAGAAGGGAGAACTGCAAAGTATCGAAGAACTAAATAGTGAGCATCCTGCCAGGAGGTATCTTGTCAATAGACAAATTCCGGAAGATTTTTTCGGACAAATATACTTCACAGACACATGGTGTTCATGGGTTAACAAGCAAAAATTATGCTTTAAGAAGATCGATGCAGATCACCCTCGAATCGTTATCCCGTTTATCGATGCAGAAGGAGAATGGTTTGGATTCCAAGGACGATCCCTCAACCCCAGAGACAAACTCCGATACATGACAATCATGTTGGACGAAAACAGAACTAAAGTTTATGGGGTAAATAATGTAAATTTTGACAAAACAGTTTATGTTACTGAAGGTCCTTTTGATAGCATGTTTATAGATAATGCTATTGCTATGGCAGGTGCAGATATTGATTGGAATCTATTAAAAGATAAAGAGGTTGTATTCGTATTTGATAACGAACGACGCAATAGAGAGATTATCAATCGTATGCAGAAAGCAATTGATAAAGGTTATGAAATTGTAATCTGGCCAACATCTGTCATGGAAAAAGATCTAAATGATATGCATGTAGCTGGACATGATGTACAATCTCTGGTAGAATTCAACACCTACCAAGGTTTAGAAGCACAAGTAAAACTATCTGAATGGAAAAAGGCATGAGTAAAGAAATTTATGTAGTCAAGCGTGATGGGGAGAAAGAACCTCTGAACCTCGATAAGATTCATACAATGGTTGAACATGCCTGCAGAGGTCTTGCAGGGGTGTCTGAGAGTCAAGTAGAAATGAATGCAGGTCTCCAGTTTTTCGATGGCATTAAAACATCGGATATTCAAGAGATTCTCGTTCGTTCTGCTAATGATTTAATTTCTTTAGATTCTCCTAACTATCAGTTTGTTGCTGCTCGTCTGCTTCTTTTTAGTCTGAGAAAAGCAGTTTATAATGGTCATCCAGACGGACATCCTAATCTTAAAGAGCATGTAATTCGATGTATTAAAAACGGAGTTTATGATGTAAATATCGCAGGAAAATATTCTGATGAAGAATGGGAAAAACTGTCTGGTTTTATGGACCATGACAGAGACTATTTGTTTACATATGCTGGTATTCGACAAGTTGTAGATAAATATCTCGTGCAAGATCGTAGCACTAACGAAGTGTATGAGACCCCTCAATACATGTATATGATGATTGCTGCGACTCTGTTTCAAGATGATGATAAGTTTTATAGGCTGGAGTATGTCAAAAAATACTACGACGCAATCTCAAAACACAAAATCAACATTCCCACACCTA
>CENS01007829.1_pt1 | contig 15521 bp, 21 predicted proteins | sample 530201 | NCBI WGS metagenome assembly CENS01 (sample SAMEA2619747, study PRJEB7988) | marine metagenome | biome: marine biome (ENVO:00000447); feature: surface water layer (ENVO:00002042); material: "saline water (ENVO:00002010), including plankton (ENVO:xxxxxxxx)" | depth 5 m | reverse complement strand
ACTGCATCACAAGAAGCTATTGATGGTATGACAGGTAGAATCTGGCGTGGCTTTAAACAAGTTGAAGATGCACGTAGAGCTTTCATGACATCACAACCTGCTACTACAATGCGTAACAATATCTTTGGCGGTGCCATGACAGGTATTGATATGGTTGATCAAATCTTTGCTGCAGGTATTCGTGGCTTAAAGGGTGATCGTGCTGCTGCAGCATCTACGTTTAAGAACAGTGCTAGAATATTTAGTTACCTTACAAAAGATCATTACGTAGCTGAAGGGTTAACAACTATGCTAGCCCAAGAAGCACCAGAGAAAATGGCAAGGGTATTTCTTAATGCAGCACAAGCAGAGGCGGCTGTTGTGAAGAATACAAAGCTTTCTCGATTAGGTCATGCTGCTAACGTTCTTAACACTATGTCTGACCATGTATTTAAACGTGCAGTTATAGCAGGTACTATTGACCGTGAGCTGGGCTTGTTAGGAAATGAAACTCTAGGTAAGTCTCTTATGGAGATGCTAGAGAAAGGCACACTATCACAGCTACCAGATGATATACTAGACAAAGCAATGAGTGATGCGTTTGCCTTTACCTTCCAGCGTAGGTTTGGTGGTAAAAACGCTAGTGAAACAAACAAGTTCGTAGGTAAGACTGTTAAGTTTATACATGATACTGGATTAACAGTAGCTATCCCCTTCCCTCGTTACATTGCATCACAGGCTAAGTTCATCAGCGACTACACAGGTTTGACTGTTGCTAGGCGTGGATTTAAAAACGCAACCACTGAAGAGTATGCCAAGTTTATGACAGGTGCTGCTATGTTTGGTGGTGCTTACGCTATTCAAAAAGATAATATTGAAGCAGGGCGTGAGTGGTATGAAGGTGAAGCGTATGATGGGCAGATATATAATGCTCAAGCTGCGCTGGGACCTGCAGCAATGACAACTTGGACAGCTAACTTAGTTGCTCGTATTATGAATGGTGAAGAAACTAAGGATGCATCATCTCTATTACGTGAAGCAAATAAGATTCTGATTGGTACAGAGTTTAAACCTAACGCAGGTGTAGCTGATAAGTGGATACAGGCAATACAAGCTAATGATATAACACCAGTGCTTGACTCTATAGGTGATTACTTCTCTTCCTACACATACCCATTAGCTGTGGTAAAAGATTTCTATGGACAGTTTGATCCACGTTCATCTTACTTGCCAGAGACACGTGATCCTACAGTTACATCTTACTATGTAGAAATTCCTATCATTGAAAAAGGATTTAATCTACGTCTATCTACGTTCCAACGTATGTCACGACAGTTACCAGACTTTAACTTTGGGGATATGGAATTACCTGAAGGTGTGACTGAAGCACAAGCACGTTCTATGTTTAAGTATGCAGGTAGTGCAGCACGTACTCAGTATCAGACTATGATTGATCCTACTAAAGGTGACACAGGGTACGACATGATTAGGTTTGATATCTTTAGTGATGGACCTATACGTGTACAGAACCCACTAGCTAAACAGCTTACAGGTCTTGTAGGGCAACAACCTAAAAACGCATTACAACGTGAGATGTCTAGATTACAGATTGATCCGTTCAAGTTATATAATCCATACAAAGAAAAGAATCCTACTCTTGAAGTTTTAACACAAGCTTCTCTTCAAGGTATTTTAGCTTCTTCAATTAACGCTGAAGTAATCAACACTGATGCATACAGAAACGCTGATAAGCGTATGCAAAAAAGAGCAATACAAGAGTACGTTAAGAATAAGATTAGAATGACTCGTGCCTCTGCTCGTGAAGTACTTATTGGTATGCAGGGTAAGAGTCCTGACTTTGATGCTTACATACGTGGCGAAGTTCAGGCTCTATCTAGATCACAGAGAGGTGTAGCGGATACTTATTGGGAAATGATACGAGGTGACTTAGGTTATAGTGACATGAGTTATAATGAGGCTGTCGGTTATATTAAGAGTGACACAGAATTAGACGATATGGAAAAACAAGCGAGGCAAACAACACTCGCCTTGATGTACCTCCAAGGAGAGAAGACTTTCTCCAAAGGATTAAAGAGTATCGGTAAATAAAAGAGGGGGCTTTCGCCCCCTTTACTTTATTCCGTGTATGTCTGCTGCCTCTGCTGCCCACAGTGTACTGCCTTGAAGTGATGTCCTAGCTTGTTCTAACTCATGACTTTCGTGAAGGTTGTCTTCATAAAACTTTTCTAAGTAGGCTGAGTATTCTTTTAGTTTTTCTAGGAATTGTTTCTTCTTGTTGTACATATGAGCCTGTGCTTCTGCTTCTAAACTCATAAACCTTCTTTCATAAATATCTTTACCCACTCCGCGCAGATGTCACTACGAATGATATCATCAACGCCAAACTCTATGATAGGTATGGGTAGCATATGTTTCTTTGCTAAGTGTATGATCTTTGTTAGGCCATCACCATTTAGCAAGTCCGATTGCTGCACATCACCATTAAGCACAATTGTACTATCAGAACCAACACGAGTCAACAACATCTTTAATTCTTGTACGGTTATGTTCTGTGTCTCGTCTACTATTATAAAGGCATTATCAAAGCTGCGCCCACGCATAAGAGCGAGAGGTGCCATTTCAATGTTTCCATTCTTTATACCTGTGTCTAATGCACCCTTGCCTAGATGCTTTTGAAGTACGTCTAGAACTGGTAAAGCCCAAGGGTAAGTCTTTTCTTCTAGGCTCCCAGGGAGATATCCTAAATCTTTACCGACTGCCACATGAGGACGTGTGATAACTATCTTGTCTATCTGTTTTAGTATGTATAAGTCTGAAGCATACGTTGCAGTAACGTAAGTCTTTCCTGTACCTGCAGGACCAAGCACGAATACTTGACTGCTTTCTTTTAATGAACCCCATAGAGCCTTTTGATTACCTGTAAGAGGGACAAACCCAGATGTCTTCTTGTTTACCGCGCCCTTATAATTTGTTTTACGTTTTGATCGCACTTGTTTTTTCGGAAAATCTGTTACGTTACTGTCGGACATCTAAATAAATTATAGCCTTTCTTAATATGATTGGATCGTCTTGAAACATACCCAACGCTCTGTTGCAGCTATGACATATATACCCTCTGAACTTATCCGTTTCATGATCATGATCTAAGCACCACACTGTTTTATTTTTCTTATTGTTTTTATTTTTTAACTCAGCCTCACCTCTATCACATATAGGACATCTATGATCTGCAGGAGGTGGTGGTATTGTCTTTCTTAAAACTGCCCTTACTCTTGCTGAGTGATTTAAACAAGCCTTACAAGAACTATGTTTATAGTTACCGCCTGATGCATTAGAGTACGCATCCAACGGCTTTTCTTCTTTACAGGTTTTACAAACCTTTCCGTTGACAATTTGTGGCTTACTTGAAAAATCAAAAAGCGATAATTGTTTCATGTTGATGTTGGAATCTCCGCACAAAAAGCACTAACAAAAGATGCATCTGTTGGTCTGGTAGCCATAAGATTCTTATACATGATTTGTTTCATCATACTGCAGGATTCATAGCTAGGAAATATTTCTGGGAAACTTTCTATTTTATAATGTCCTGCATCTAAGAACAGTATGGCTACCAAGATATACATTATTCAGTACCTACAATATATTCTTGATATAGTGCAGTACCTGCATCATAAGCTGCAGTTGCAGTTGGTTCAACGATCTCAGTATATACACCAAGAGCTACTCCTCCTACAGCTATCATTTGCGTAAGCGCAGTTGCAATACCTACTAACATATTAATCTCCTTATGTTAAGTCTACAATTTCACAGACATCGCCACTACAAGCCATTGTCTGCATACCTAGTGTGTTATCTTCTTGTTCATACTCGGATAACTTAGACCAGTCAATCCTCTCTGGCATTGAAGAGAGAAGATTTTCATACGTATCTTTATCACACTCTTGATAGGGTGCCTGTTGATACGAATGATCTGAGTGTGGTAAGAAAGAAACACCACTCATTTCATCAAAGTTTTTATATACAAACGCACCCAACTCAAGCCATTCATCATCACGTACTGTAATCGTGATACTGACTTTATGCTCACACCAATGCCGTCCGTATGTAAGCCACATCTCTAGTTGTTCAATGGCTGTCATATCGTTTCTTGTTACTGCACCTGGCGGTGACTTCTGTGGGAAACTAAACACTGTAGTAGTGTCACCCTTAAATACACACGGTTCGTTAGGGATGCCTTGATCTATCATGAACTGTGTAAGTGGGTCTTTGTTATCACCTCGAACAGTACGAATATAATAAGGTGAATGACGTGCATGAATACCACTTGCTGAGTCTACTAACTGAGAGACAGTCCCACTTGGTTTAACCGCCAGTATAGCAGCAGACTGAGGAATACCAAGACGTTCAGCCCACTCTTTGTTTGTCTCAATAGCTACATCTCTTAGGTGTTCAAGCGTTTTCTCTAAACCTGCATTAGCTTTGGTCATTAATGGGTTGTCCATTATCCCTGTGAGTGACACACCAAGCAGACGTTCTTCTTCTGTATTTCGCTGCCACACCTTTCGCAAGTAAGGGAATTTAGTGAGCGTAGATTGGATAGTTCCAAGGATCGTTGCAAGGCGCACTTTGCGTTCCAACGTGTCCACATTGTCCGTAGCCCTAACGACAACTTCCGTAAGGTTACAGAATTGATAAGGACGTAAGATGATTTCACTGCATGGATTGGTACCAAACTCATGATCGCTATCACGTCTACCATTTTTTGCAGCTTGTTTCTTAGATGCCTCACGATTAAATATACCTCTTTCACCTGACTTACTTTCTACTAATGCTAGCCATTCACGCATGAAGGTTTCAATGTCGGGCTTCTCTGTATAGCACACAGAGTTATTCGCTAGTGCACGATGCGCTGCTGTCTCCCACCACTGTCCTGACTTAGCGTGACGCATACGATCATCACTAAGGTTAGACAAACTAATCATGGCACTACGTCTAACACCACCAACAACAACGATCTGCCCAATGAAGCACATGAGATCATGACACTCCATACTAGTAAGCTTTCGTCCTTGTGCGTTTTTGAAAGTAGTTACAGCAAAGTTAAACAACTCAACTAAAGGTGCAGGTCCTGAGGCTCTACCGCCAAACGTTTTAAGCCTTGCACCTGCAGGGCGTACTCTGCTAATATCCCACTTAGGAATTTCACCAGCCCAAAGGAGTGCCAACAATTGTCTGAATCCCTTCGCCCATCCCTCCTTACTATCTTTAATGACGATGGTACTGTCACTGTCATAGAGGACAGGCACTTCGGGGAGCTTAGATATGTACTGCCGTTCAACAGAGAAGCCGACTCCAGTACCACAGAGGAGGATGTACATCGCTTCATCGAAGGACTTAGGGTCATCTACGGGTAGATAACTACAGTTATACCCTGCAGTGTTGTCTCTGTCAAGCGCAGGTCCTGCTGTCATCATAGCTCTCATGCTTGGCATAATTTCTAGTGACAGTATAGCATCACGAATATTATTAATATAACTATCGTCACCTGCTACAGGACGTACAACATTATCCATGTAACGCTCTACTGTTTGACTCCAAGACTCTCTACCTTTACCATCAAAGTATTTAGCATATCGTGACTTGTGTATAAATGACTGATAGTCCGTTGGTAAATAATTACTCATATCTATTTTCCTTTTAGTTGGTCTGGACTAGCGTAATTATAAAAATGAGAGATACAATATCTACCAAAGCCAGGTTTATCTGTGGTTGATTTTACTGGTATCACCTCATGTGGCATACCTATAGACATAAACACTGCTCTGTTATGTTTAAACGGTACAACTACATCATCATCTAGTTTTATATCACCACCTTCAAAACCTTGTGGCTCTCTTGCAAACCAAGTAAGAGCAGTCATATTAGTTATATCTTCATGCTGACCATACTTATCACTATCTTCATAATACAAAACTTGTATACCCTCTGAGACAGGCTTATCACGCATAGCTTTAAAAGCCCAATGGAAATCACCTAACTGTTCCATCACTTCTTCCTTTATAAGTTTTCTACTACTTTTAAATATATTAGATGCATCCCATTGAGCAAATACCTCATTTAAAAATATAGCGTTTGTACTTTTTTTAGCAGTGCCGCCTGTATTATCTCTACGCATAAGAGGTCTTACACATAAATCAATCTCTCCAAAGATTTTATCTACTTCATTGTCTTGGTATATATCATCAAATACAAAAAAAGGTCTACCATTTTTAGTGTACGCACCATATCCCTTCATCGTTTATCTCCTTCACCTGAAATCTTGCCCCTACGTTTACGGTCTTGCAGTTTGTTTATATTACCCATTGCTACCTCTGCCATATCAATATTTAAGTCACGACACAGCGCAGCAATGTACCACAGGCAATCACCAATCTCGTCAGCAATACCTTCACGATCAAACTTACCGTCACGTAATATTTTCTTTACCTTATTAGCTACCTCACCTGCTTCAGCCGCCAAGCCCAGCGCAGGGTAAATCACTGCGTGTTCTGCTTTATAGATAGCAGTATCTGCTGCAGTGCGTTGGTACTCTGACATCTCCATGCCAATATAATTATCATAATGTTCCACTAGCTCTTCTCCTTCACTACTAATGATTCTGTTTTAACATCATCAACGTCATACAAAACGTTGGATACTAGATCATGCACGTCTTCCTCATGGTTGTCCTCAAATGAAGATAGAAAGTTGTTGTCTTCATCCACCTCTAGAACAAATGAAACGGAAAACTTTTTATTCTTCATTTATGTTTTTCCTTGTAACGCTTTCTAAGCCTGTTCAAATACCAAATAGCTTTATCAATATCTTCTAAACCATTTTTATATTCATGCCTCCACAAATACTTCAGCACGTTAGCAGCATGAGGTGCTGTATAACCTGACATAGTTTCTGTCATAGCTTCAATGGCATCAATACACTCTATTCCTGCTTGATTATAATGAATAGGTTTATTTACTGGGTCTATATCAAGTGTTGTTTCACTTGTTTCATCTACTGATATAGTTACGTCACTAAACAAATCTGCCAATTGTAAATTGTCTTTACTCATGCGTTCCCCTTTGTCTTTGTCCATCTAGTTAATGTAAGAACATTACCGTTTCTTATTACTTTATTATCTTCTTCATCCTGTTTTACTTTTGCTACTGCTTCTGCGTGTGCCTCAGGGAATATATCTTTTAGTATTTCACTTTTATAATATTCATAGTCCTCAATTAAATGGGGATTGTCTTCTAAGTACAACTCTGTTGCAGCCATTGTCATTACCATATCTAACTGTAGTCGCATAGCCTCTGGATGATTTTCTTTTCCAAAGATAAGTCCAGTAGAAACACCACCATCCCACTCACCTTTTTTATTTTCACTTGGGCGAAACACAATTGCTATTTCTCCAGGTCCCACTTCATAAGACATTAACTTCTCCTTTTCACCTTCAAGCGTTGCTCTTTTAATCTACTACCTTTTTCAATTAACCAACCTTCAGGTATTATACGATGCGCCCACTTAAAACCTTTTTGGTCACACCAATCACAATACCTAGACTTAGCACCTTTGTATAACTTAGACTTTGCATTACTAAATACAAACCTTATGTCTAACTTAGGGTGTTGCCTCTGTATCTCTAGGTGTTTCCTTCGATCTGCAGGACTAAATATTCCTTTTGTTTCTATTATGATACCGTTGTCTAACTCAAAGTCAGGTGTGTATGTGCGATACTTAAGGTCTTCCCACTCAATCTTAAGCTTCTCATACTCTACTTTCTTTTGCCTAGACTTAAGGAAAGCAGCAGCCTCTTCTTCAAGACCGCTGCGATAGGTACGTTTAAGATGCCTTCTTTTTACCACTCTTTGCTTCATCCTCTTTAGGTAAAAGCGCACTTGATAAACCTTGCATACGCATCTCTAATACCTGTACCTGATACCTTAAACGATCAGTGATTTCTTTAGCCCAGATAATCTCTTCATAGACCTTCATTTGATCTTCATTAAAGTCATCTGTGTACAAGTCTTTACCGTCTACTGTAATTTTAGGCATTGCCATCTCCTATAAAAACATAATCTTCTTCTTTGGGGTTAGCTGATTTAGATACACGACTTGGCATCGTTTGTAAGGTAGGATGACACTTGTACTTGAAGCTACAGAACTTACACTGCTGTGGTAGAACTATATTACCTGATGGCTTCTTATAGTAAGTCTCAGGCACTGGTTCAAAGCAACGCTCAAATGGTTCATCATTATCTATGTAGTCAACAACGTTCTGAATCTGATCAAGAACCTCCTGCTTATCTACAGCAGATGCATCAACATACTTAAACTCACCTGTGCCTTTGTTGATTACCCACCAACCACCAACATCTTTACCTGCTGCTGTGGCGTAACCTACAAGCTGTGCTACGTAGCCAAAGTCATCCTTACGTTTAAGTGTATCAAAGCTTTCAAACTTATTGTTGTACGAATAGACTGATGCAGACTTAACATCATCAATCTTTCCATCCATCTCTAGGTCATACTCACCGTTGATCTCTTTACCGTTTGGTAACTTCAAGGTTACTGAGTCATTATCTTTAAACTCAGCACCTGCTGCACGTAGCAAACCTTTGAACACAGCTTCAACTATATCTCCTAGCATCATGTTCATTAAGAAGTGTGGGGGTAAAGGAGTTTTACCTTCTGGATCATTCTTCTCAAACCATAGCTGACACTTAGGCTTACCAATGTTAGACATCCGTAGCTTAAAAGCATCACGTGGACCACCATTAAACTGCTTATTCAATGCAGCCTCAACGTCAGAGGCAACCTGTTTGGTCACCTCCTCAGTCATTATTGATTCACCTGCCATAGCCTTCTGTAAGAAGTTGAAGACCGCTAGCTCTGCAGGGTGATTCATTATTCATCCACCTCTACAAAGTCATTGTTGATAATGTCTTTTACAAGACCTTCATCTTCATCTGCATGACCCTTGGCACGTTCATGGTGTAGATCAAGAATCTTACCATTGCTGTACTCAATCAACTCAAGGAAGTCCTTAAGCATATCATTGTCTGCCTCAGCGATATCAACACGGTCACCAAGTGAAGCTTCAATCTTACCAAACTTAGCACCAGTAGGAATACTATCCTCTACACCAACTAATTTAACAGTAGACATAATAGGTAGTAAGTTCTTACGGTTCAAACCGTTCAGCACACCGTCTATACTCTTTAATGAGTCGCGGTTCTTAACATCCATGACAAAAGGTTCATTAATAAATTTCCCTTCTACAGGCTGTCCTTGTTCGTCCGTAGGGTTATCAAGAGTAACAGTACCATAGAATACCTTCACTCGTTTTACGCTACGAATAACACTTTTAGTTTCATCAGGTAGTGATTGAAAGTCTTCGATGTAACCTGAGGGTCTGCCCAAGTTTAATCCACCAATGCTATCCTTTAGATCACCGTTCAGTGAGTTAGACAGTACAGACTTTTCCATCTCCTCTGTCTCACTATTCCAACGTTGCCATTGATTGCGTTGGGCAAAGACGCGAACAGACACACCTGTGCTATACACCTTTGTGTCACCCTTAGTAAAAGTAAAAGCACCCACTGGAATTACTTCCGTCTTGATTGCTTTACCGTTGTAGTCCACCTCACCCATGATAGGTTGGTGAATCATACCTAGCCTTGCGATAGAAGGTGAAGCATCTGAACTAACTGAGGGTGATACACCCATTAGTTCTGCCATTGATTTTCCACTCTCTGTTGCTACTGCTAATTCTGTACTCATATCTATACCTTTCTATAGAGTTAAAAAAGAGCTTTAGTTATACACTAAACATCAACTGTGTCAAGCCAGTTTGTTCCTATCTTAGCTTCTAATAATAGAGGTACGTTCATCTCTATATCGTAAGCATCTTTAATAAGATCATTAAGATCATTGTTCATATCATTTATCATTTGTAGTACCTCTTGTTCTTCATCAGGATGTACATCTATCACCATCGAATCATGTACTGTATTCACTAGGCAAGATGAAAAAGGTTGCAGTCTTTTATGCATCTCATTTAGTACAACAGGAACTACATCACCTGTAGCAAACCCCTGCACAGGATAGTTCTTTATCATGGTGAAGTGACTAGGCATACCATTGTCTCTACGCTTAACGTCAGGGAAAGCATATTGCCTACCTGATATATTGGTTATCTTCATAAAGCGTATTGCTTCTTCACCTAACTTCTTATGCCATGCAGCAATACCTTTGTACTTCTTAATAAAGTGTGAGTAGTATGTTGCCTCAGCTTTCGTTCTCCCATATCCAGTTGCACCAAAGAGGGGAGCAAAGGTATGTTCTTTTGCTTCTTGCCTGGTTGTTGGTTGTCCTGCATCAGAGATAACTTTAGCGGTGTAGCTATGTACATCAAACCCTGTAGCAATCTCTTCCATTGCAGTCTTATCTTGTGCAAGAAACGCAGCCGTGCGAAACTCAAGCTGGGCAAAGTCGGCCTCAATTATTTTTCCGGTGTCCCATCGTGATACAAAGACTCGTTTGATAGGGAAGGTTCCTCCTCTTGGCATATTTTGCATATTGGGATTTCGTCCAGAAAATCTACCTGTATGTGTGATTGACTGAGTGAGCTGGACGTGGAGGTAGGAGGTGGTAGGTTTTCTATGAGTGTCAATACCATTAACAAAGCTAGAAAGATAACTAGAGACAGCAGCATGACGCATAAGGTCAGTAAGAAAATTGATAGCGTCAGCCATGTTATTATTCTTAGCAGTGACCAACAGCTTTTCAAGATGTTTCTTAGACGTGGAGAAACCATTTGCGCTAGCCCATTCCTTACTTGGTGCAGTAAACCTTAGTCCTGCAACTTGCTTTGTTTCCATAAGTTTAAACCCACGTGCATCACAATCCTTACACTTGTTAGGTTTAGCATACCTCTCACCATTCTTCCTTACTTTGTACGTCTTGCCACTACCCTTGCAAGTCTCGCACTGGTACGCCTTAGTTCTATAAACTGTAGAAGAGTTGAGTCTGACCGCATCCTTAAACTCTTTAGTCGTTGATGTAAATTCAAACAGACCTTGCCAATCCCTTTTATCGTGTGGCTTTCTACTAAAAATAACTTGCGACTTTTGTTCTGGGGAGCCAATGTTAATGGGTGTGTCACCCATAAGTTCCCTGACTTTTTCTTGCAGACGTTCTTCAATCTCTGCTTTCTCATTCTCATAGTCTTCTCTTACTCGCTGTAGCTCTTGAACATTGACTCTGAATCCGTGCATACGCAAGTGGGTAAGCGTTCTACAGGTTTCGAAGGTAATGTCTCTGACTCTATAGAGGGAGGTGGCTTCGGAAGTTTGGAAGTCACGCTCTTGACTGTGGAACAACTCACTAGTTGTGAGGAGATCAGCCCTAAGATAAACGCTGAGACTATGTAAATCTGTTTCATTTGTATTAATCCCTTGCTTGATGCACTTACCTAAGTAGTCTTCTTTCTGTTCTGATAGATTACGCTCTTCAGCAACAGCAGCCAGGCTCAAAGGTTTCTCTACGCCACGATGCAGTATATACTCTGCTAACATCGTATCCCATATTGCACCATCATACTTGTAACCACACTCCCACAACCACATAAGATCATGGTTTGCATTGTGCATTATGAGAAGTTCAGTCTTGTCTAGTAGTGACTGAATAAAAGCTTTACCTAAACCGTCTTCATCCTTGGCTTCATCGTGATCTAATGTAACAATCTGTAACTCTTCGTGATTGTCTGCATTAACTACGCCAATCTGAGTGAGTGTGTTCTCAGGCTCAAATGGATCGTTGAATATCTTACCGTCACGCCAAGTGACGCTGTTCTCTACATCTAATATTAATCTCATGCCTCACCTCATTTAATAGACACAGGGGTGATTCCAATCGAGTTACAAAGTACCCCTGTGCCTAACTTATGCTGAATAGATAGAGCGTGAACCATCAAGTACACAAGTAATCTTACCCTGGAATCCATTCAGTTTATTCTTAGCCAAGTTTAGGTAGCGAACTGGGTCTTCATCTTCACCCTCAGATTGCTGAGTCTTGCCAACCAAGATCATCAAGTCTGCCTCACTAGCTTTTCCTGTCTTACTTCCTTCCATCATAGACTGATTCAAGTCAGCCTTACCCTCAGCCTCAGCACTTAGCTGTGACATCCATATCACACAACAGTCATACTGCTTTGCAATGTTACGTGCGTGTATGGCAGCAGCTTTAAGTGTGATATCACTCCGTTCACTTTTTATATCGGCAAACTTATCGCCCATGTCAAGTATCACAATGTCAGGTTTCTCAAATTTAACTACTGACTCAACCCAATCCATGCCCTTACCTGTGCTGTCCTTGAAGTTAATGTTCTGACGTACAGGTTCGTATCTCTTGTTTGCTAAGGCTTTATTCTCACGCACCTCTTTCATTGTCATGTTTGCTGATGCACTAATGTAACGTGCCGCAACTCGAGTGTAGGCTTCCTCATTACACAACACAATACACTTAGCACCTTGGTGTGCAAAGCCACCCTCTGCTGCTATAATAGAGGCATGGAAAGAAGTCTTCCCAGTATTAGGCCGTGCACCCACGATAATAAAATGACCACCACTAACACCCTCCACCCTACGAGCCAAAGAAGATATGTTAAATCCCCATCTGGATTCCAACGCTGTTGCATCAAGTATTGTATCAAGGCTATTATCATCCCACTCAACACGAAGATTGGGAGTAAAATCATTTTTGTAATCCTCCAATAGCTGACGTAAAGGTTGGAGGCTACTCTCTGTACCATTAACAAAGTCAAAGCCTAGATTAGCAACACGATCTCCAACATACTGTTGAAACAATTGTGATAACGTATCCTCTGCAATCTCTTGCTTAATTGGTTCAGTTACTTCAATACGCTTGAACAGATCATCAAATGATCCTTTAGTTGCAGTTGTCATGCTAGCGTTCTGACGATTGAACACAGCGTGTAAGTCAGCCACACTCATGTCACCTTCATACGCTTCCATTGCTGCATCAAGGGATTGTTTAATCTTACGTACATCTTTACTAAAGATTTTATCAGGGCATCGTATACCCTTGTGTTGATCATAGAAGTCACGGTTAAGTAACGTCTTGATCAAAGCTAGTTCCATCATACTTCTTCCTCCTTTATACAAAGTAGTTGTGTCCCTGTCTCAGGTACCCTGTCTTCCCATTCCTCAAAAGCGTAGAAGCAATCGTACATAGACTTATGTGTTTCAATTGCTTTTACATAGGGCTGTCCTGATATAATATAAACAAGTACCAACATCCAACTCATAACGGACTCATTAAATTAAACTTATTCCACCAAGATACACCCTCTAGTAATATCCACATGATTACAGGCACACCTAATATAAAAAATACACACACCAAGAAAGCCCAGCCTAAACCTTTTGTCGTGCAATAATTCTCACTCATTATCTTTCCTCTCTGTTAAAGCTTCCCAAGAAATAGGGAATAGTTCATGCATTGCAAGACTAATCTCGTTAGCTATCTCCCTTGTCTCTGCTTGTGTATCATCTTTACATCTTAATCCACACATCTTAGCGAAAGCAAATAAAGTACCTGACCAATACCACTCAGTCATCATGCTCTGTGGCAATACCATACGTGCTTGCTCTGGTGCTACGCCTTTCTCTAACAAAATATTGTAACACTCTAACGCAGCCCACTCTGCACGTCCTATGGGTGCTACCCCTTGTGCATCAATGGTACCCTCAGACCCTTGCTTCTTATCTTTGCTACGTCCACGCCATTCTTTAACACGATAAAACTCTGGTGGATCGTCTACATACCTACGACTGATTTCGTTCCAAGGCATATACTCATGCTTCACTAGCTGTCTCGCTACAAACACTGGTGCTTTAATGTGGAAGGTAACAAAGGTATGATTGAACGGTGACTTATGATTATGTTTAGCCAGGTAACGTATTAATCTGGCATCCTTTTCTGATAAAACATGACGTTCACCTGTGTATACACGCTGAATCCAATCGCTTTTCTTACCAAAGCTAACACGTGCTGCATTAACCACAGACAAGTCACTACCCATGTGATCGATATAAGTTGCTTCAATCATTTATCAATCTCCTTTATAAAACAAGCATATACAAAAACGGAGATGCTGCTACAAACATTAAAAACAAAACAGTTAATATTGATTTCATTATTGTACCTCCACCTTAAGACAATCCACTGTTGAACTTGGTTGTGTTACCAAGATTGTAGCTTTTGATAGAGCTTCAACACAAGACTTCTCATCTTTAAACGTGCCTAACTGGTAGTATTCTACTGACTGTCCTGATACTAGCTGCATCCATATTAATACCCAAACCATTATCTACAAACCTCCTGTAACTTTTCCATATCCTCTAACATCCGATACTTAATATCGTCAAGGAGTTTAACTCCAATTGTTTTTATTCCTGTCCACAACTCTATCTCCCTGCGATACTCAATAGTCTTACCTACTGCATCAGGATCAAGAGCAATGACTACCTTGCCATACTCTCCTATCTTTGAGAAGTGAGTACCGTTCATTGTGGTACCCAAGATAGCCATAGCTGTTACGTTAGGAAATTCTTGTGCTGCAACAATAGCAGACACTACATCCTCAACCACTAAGCATATATCACCATCACCTATAGTGAAGTAATCTGCCTTACCTGTGTAACGATACCATTTAGGTTGTGACCTTTTACCTACAGCCCTACCTATTGCATCAATCATCCTACCCCTGTGGTAAATAGGAAACACTACACGTTCCTGTTGTATGTCATACATAGACTTACCAAGTACCAAACCCCAACGCCTTACAAAACGTTTATGCTTAGTGTGTATCTGTTGTGGAGAAACTACTTGCGCTGGGATTTCCCAGGTTTCTACCTCTTTATCTTTTGCTATAGGCTTCCTGTTAAGATTTGCTTTTACTTCTGCTGCTGTCAGGTCATAATCGTAGACACCACTTACAGGACAACCTAACTTATAACAGTTCCACTTAAGTGTACCTGTGTCTATCGTTGCACTGAAAGTATTTCTACCTTTACAGAAGGGACAGTCACCTCTCCAATTACCATGCGTTGTCATGTCTGATGCAAACGCTCGTGACTTTTCATACCATCCACCATAACTAGTCATTCTTTTTACCTCTCGCTTCTAGTGCTTTGCTTGCACCACTGAAAGTATTAACACGATAGGGTTGCATGGACGCAAAGTTTTTATGTCCAGTAACTTGCATGATGTTACCCTCCGACACACCTGCTTCCATCATCTCTGTCACTGCTGTGCGTCTTAAATCCTGTGCATTAAGTTCAAGTGGTAGATTAGCTTCGGCTAATACTGCATTGATTAATATAGGTATTTCTAGTTTATCATACGGAGTAATTGCACCAGCTCGAGGTGTTACCCTGGGTGCAACATACTCTTGAAAT
>CENS01023439.1_pt1 | contig 15792 bp, 29 predicted proteins | sample 530201 | NCBI WGS metagenome assembly CENS01 (sample SAMEA2619747, study PRJEB7988) | marine metagenome | biome: marine biome (ENVO:00000447); feature: surface water layer (ENVO:00002042); material: "saline water (ENVO:00002010), including plankton (ENVO:xxxxxxxx)" | depth 5 m | reverse complement strand
TTTACTCATTAGTTTAATTTACCACTATTATTTTTAAATTTAATATACTCTAGGATATCAATAATATTAGTATCATCCTGCTTACCATTACCTTTAAGAACAGGCTTGTTACTTTCTAGTAACTCTTCTTCTTCTAGAGCCTCTATTCCTAAATCATAAACATACTGAGGGTCAGTCAAAGCTAACTTCATCATCCCCATTGCAATAATCTCACAAGTCTTTTCATCATCAGAAGGATTTTTATTCTTTTTAATACTACACATAAATGCCCCTTCCTTTGTGGGAACAGGGGTTACATATACTGTTGGACCACGTGATGCTAAATCTTTACTTTTAGTTGTCATTCTTTTCCTCCTTAGGATTTACTAATTTAGTATACCAAAACCATCTCGGTGATTTTGCTTTTGATTGTTGCTGTGGTAGATATTGTAGTTCTTCACCCCAACAAGGTTTCTTATAAGGACAGAAAGAACAGATACTACTTAGTACTCTGTTACCTGTACTTACTTTATTAAATGTTTCGGGAATATCATCAAAACATCTTTCAAATGGTTTGTCATTAACTAGAGCATCAATATTATCTGATGCAGTCTTTAATGCTTTTACTTTATAATCTTCTTTATATGTAGGAGTTTCTACGATTTGCCATTCCCCAGTAGATTTATTGATTACAATCCAACCACCAAAAGGCTTACCTGAAGAATCAGAATACAATGAACCTTGAACAACATATCCAAAGCTATCGTCTTCTTCTACATTTTCAAAACCTTTAGCAAATTTATTATCATAAGCCCAAGGGGAAGCACTCTTAATATCAAAAATTTTATCTTTTATTTCAACATCATATGTGCCTTTGATTTTTACTCCTGCAATTTCATTGTGAACTTCTTGTTGTTCTGATTGTATTTTAATCCCTGCTGCTTTCATAATAGCAATAGCAGAAGCTTCGATTAAATCTCCAAATAAAACTCTCATTTTAAAATTATAAGGTGGGTCTTCCGAAGAAGTATTATGTTTTTCCATTTGTAGTTGGCATAATGGTTTACCAATACTAGACATTCTAATGGAAAAGTTTTTATCTCTTTCTTCAGTAAATTGTTTTTTAAAAGCCTGTTTACAAGCTTCACCAAACTCTTCGATGATATCATCGGATATGTCAACCCGCTCCTTTGAGGAACGGGCTAACAGTTCTTGGATTTTAATTAAAAGTATGTTCAATGCTAAGCAATTTGTTCAATAATCTTTGCATCGTCACTATCAGAAATTTCCTGAGCAGTGGCTTTGTCATGCATTGTACTGACACTTTTATTTTCAGAGTTAATTAATGTTAAGAAACTTTCTAAAGTTTTCTCATCATCAGAACTAAAGTTTAACTCTTTATCCTTGTTGATTTTGTAAGTAGAAACAAAGAAGCGAACTGCCCCTGCTTTTCTTTTCTCTGTACCTAATGTTAAAGTATATTTAAACATCGGTTTACCAAGATTAGTCAAGCCAGTGAAAGCTTCGTTAACTATGTTATAGTTAGTTCCAGTGTTTCTCCATAGAACAGGAAAGTTTTCGACATCAATGTCTTCACCTTTAGCACTCTTACCTTTAAAAGATACTGTACCATAAGTCATCTTATAACACTTTATCTGTTTTTGAAGTTCTCTTTCGGCATCATTCAGATTTGCTCTTTGAGCCTCTGGTAATTTACCACATCGAGTACCTCCTGTGCTATCAATAATATCTTCTTTCCAGTTTCTAAAAATTACAGAACGAGAAGTATATTTTTTTTCGGCAGGATTATATGCCATATATTGATAAGCAGTATAGAAGGGTCTAAACTCTACTGTCTCACCATATATATTCTGTTCTAATTCTGGGTGATAAATGCAATAGTGACCTGTAGGTAATCTATTACCATCATCATCCTCAGCATCCCTATTTATTGTTAGTCGGGATAGCATCGGTTTGTTTGTATCAACCGTTTGTCCAATCGCTGCCATAATTTGAGCATCAGACATTCCTTTTATTGAGATTTCATTAGTCATCATTCATATGACCTCCTTATATAGTTGTGGATAAGTTACACGTTTATTTCCGTCATGTCAAGCCAATCACTACCAATTTTTACTTCGATATCAAGAGGTACATTGAAGTCAATATTATACATTGATTTCATTGAATCTTTTACCCCTCTTGTTGATTTGGCTAGTATTTCTGCCATGACATCTTCTTCGCCCGGATAGATATCTGCTACAATACTGTCGTGAATAGTATTGATTAACAGGCTTTTTACCTTCTTCTCTTTCATTAATTCATAAGCATTAAGACAAGCTAAGGGGACAATATCTGCAGTAGCAAATCCCTGAACAGGATAATTTTTTATTTGGGTAGAATAATTAGAACTACCCCAAGGCATCCTTTTAGCATCAGGGAAAGAGTATTGTCTTCCTGTAGGTAAGGTAATCATTTTAGTAGCAATCGCATCATATTCTAATTTATCATGCCACTCTTTAATCTGTTTATATTTAGTTAAGAACTCAGTGTAATATTTTTTCTCATCATCCGTACCACTGACTCCACCATACAAAGGTTTAAATGTATGAGCCTTTGCATCTTGTCGAGATACTCCAATGATGTCGGCAGTAAATTGATGAACATCCACACCATCTTCAATATCTTTCATTCCTTGTTTGTCCTGAGCAAGGAAGACTGCAGTTCTAAATTCTAACTGTGCAAAGTCTACTTCCATAATCTTACCATTTTTAAATCGTGACTTAATAACTTTCCTAATCGGAAAAGTTTTAGCACGTGGCTGATTTTGAAAGTTAGGGTCTCGGCTTGATAATCTTCCTGTTGATGTAGCAGTCTGCATAAACCTTGGATGTAAGATAGAGTTCCAACCTACAAAGTTTTCTATACCTTCTACAAATGTTTTTAAATACGTTTCGATTGCACCGTAACGAGTTACCATATCAATAAAATCTACAATTCCATTTTTACTATATTTAGCAATCGTCATTAAAGTTATCTTGTCTGTTTTAAATCCACCTGTTGAAGTATAGGCTACTAATTTACTTGCAGTATCTTTAGAGTCTCTTGAAAAGTTTTCAATTACACTTTTTAAATTAACTTTAAATCCTGCTAATTCTTTTAGTTGATGATAGACATAACCATCGCCTTCACAAGTTTCACACTTACTTAAGTTCTTGTAAGGATTGCCATCGACCTTCATCTTCTGTACTTTACCTTTGCCATAGCAAGTAGGACATTGTTCTGATTTAGTTTTATGTAAAGGCTTGGCATATTTTTTTACAATATTATTAAAATCAGTAATAGTTAACTTAGGTCTTCTCTTTGGTTTATTGGTATCTTTATTCATACCAATATTAAATAACTCAGCCCATTTCTTTTTGTTATTTATTTTAACACCGTAGATAAGCCAAGATAATTGTTCTGGACTGCTAGGGTCAACCCTAGTATCACCCATGACATCCCAAATAGTATCGTCTATCTGTGCTTTTAATTTTTTATGTTCTTTTTCAAACTCTTCTTTCACTTCGCCTAGTTTAGATTTATCAATATAAATACCATTCATTTCCATCTCTGTTAGAACTTTTGTAAATCTATTCATCATTCTAATAGTAGTGACTAAAGGATTGTTTACTTTTTTCTTTAGGTCTTGCATCTGTGAATTGAATAATTCTTCTGTACAGTCTACATCTCTTCGACCATAGAACTCTATATCCTTTGGGGGAATATCTTTAAATGTCATTCCCTGACCACGATAAGTATCAATGATAGAAGTAGCTTTTCTAACTAATCCTCTACGTAAACAACATTCAGCAAGAGATATTTTAGTTTTAGCACCACGATGTAAAACATACTCAGCAATCATAGTATCATAAATTTTACCCTCATATTTAAATCCACAAGAATATATCCACGATAAATCAAATTTAATATTGTGACCTACTAGTAAATCTGTGTTGTCTAAAATATCTTGGACAATCTTTTTATTCTTTTTTAAATCGATGTCGCTTAAGTCAGGATGCCAAAAGAATAAATACTCTTTGTTTATTCCTAAGCTTATTAATTTATTTTCTGGATAGTAAGGATTAGGACTTCCTTTATATCCTTCTTCTGTAGTCTCAACGTCAAATACTGTTACTCTCATTATTCTTGATACCTCGATTTCTCTGGGACAAGCACTGTATTAACAATACCATGCCATCCATTTATTTTGTTTTTTAGTACGTTGAGACTTCTTAGCAAATTTGGCGAACTACCTTCCGAATGGGCTTTACCAATACCAATAATTAAATCAGCTTCGGCTGCCTTCCCTGTTCTACTATTTTCCATCATATCAAATGATAAATTAGTTAATCCTTCGGCTTCTGCACTAGCTTGGGAAATACCTATCAAAGTAATCCCTCTTCTTTTTGCTATCTCTCTAGCACCTAAATATATTGCTCTTAATCTTTCATCACCTCGATTATAATCACCATCAACATTAATTTTATCTAGTTGGTCAACAAGGACTATATCAGGTTTATTATCTTCACAATATTTATCTAAAGATTCTAAAGACCAATCCACAGAGTCGTGGCAAACAATATTGTCACTAATCTTTGCCCACTCTTCATTGGCTTCATCTAAATTATCTTGTATTTCCAAACGATGCATATCAGTCCAAGCTGATACCATTCTCATTTGAGTTCGTACTGCAGGTTCTTCATTAATAAAACAATGAACCTTTGCTCCCTGATGGGCAAAACCATTATGACCTGCAACAAGACTAACCCAAAAAGCAGTCTTTCCTGTTTCTGGTCTAGCAAAGATAACCATGAGATTACCTTCACCAATACCATCTATTCTATCTCCTAAAGTTTTAATATTAAATTTCCACTTAGAAGTAATCGATACTGCTTCTAACATTTCATTTATGTCCTTTGTAACAGGAACTAACTCTCCTTCTACTGTTACATCATCTTCATCAAACTCATCTACTAACTTTTTAACTTTAGCTAGACTGGTATTATTACTATTCCAAACAGCATTGGCTTCTTGAACTAAATCAAAAGCGTGTTGTTTGATACGTAAATTTTTTAGAGCATCTGCAACGATATCTTCGTTGTACTCTGTTTCATCATTCTGAATGTTGTCCAGTATGGCAGACATTTTCTGTTTGTGAGCAGTCGTAGATGCAGGTTTATAAATATTAAAGTATGCATCTTTAACTTCTTCGACAGAAAGTTTCTGTATGTTGTCGTGCTTTTTGTAAGTATCTTTGATAACATCATAGACTTCGGCAAGACCATTAGTAAAATTCTTCTTGCTTATTCTCTTTCTGTTATCCTCAAAAAAGTCACGATTAAGACAGAACTTAATTATTCTATTTTCTAGTGACATTAAATAACTCCTTAATCTTTGTGTCGTCTAAATATTTTAAGTCTTCTTCTAAGACTTTTACATCTGTATCTATAAGATACCTTAAGCCCTTCGATAAATCAAATGCCTTCTTGGTGGCATCCCTATCTAAAGCAATGATAACCTTTTTAAAATTCTTTGATAGATACAAAGCATACTCATCTTTTAAAGATGTGCCTAATAAAGCTACTCCTGTATGGACAGGACTAACTGCACAAGCCGAAGCACAATCTTCTACTACCACTGCAGTGGCATCATCCCCACAAGTGAAAGGAATATTATTTTTATTATAGTTAAACCATTTAGGCATGACCATAGGATTAAGACTTCGACCTACTGCTGATACAGGTTCGCCTTCTTTCTTAATAATAAATACTGCTCTATCTTTTCTTGGGTCATAGTAAATAGATGCAGCACCCCTCAGGTATGCCGGGTAACAATTATTTTCCTTAACATAAGCCAAACATTTCTCACTCGATTGAATATTTGTAAAATGATTTGGGACTGTCCAGTTAAATGATTGCTGTCTGTCCGTTTTGACGGGTGACGATAGTTCCAAGAATTTGGTCACATCATCGGGAGATAATGCTCGTTCTGTAGTTCCACCAATAGTACAAGATGCATGAAAACATTTCCATGAGACTTTACCATCTTCTGTATTTATACTGAATGTATTTTTATTAAGACAGAACGGACAATCCATTCTTACTTGAGTATTAGATGGTATCTCTAATTGTTTAATATAATCTAACTGATGTTTCTTTGTTATGTACATTTGCTACTTTCTCCTAACACGTGTTAGGTAATATTACAATTTCTTCAGAGCCAAAAAAAGGGGCAGTCATTTCTGACCACCCCTACGAGCAACAAAGAAAGAGTAGTATATGAATATACCATTTCTTTATACAGTTTTCTTTGTGTATTGCAACCTCTTTATATCTTTTCCTAAATATTTTTTTATCATAGGAAAATCAAAGCCATGCACATATTTAAGTATATAATATAGCTTTTCGTTAAATTGTTTAACGTAAGCATCATAATTGTCTTCCATGAAGACCTCCTTTACACAACGTATTTAAACCAACGTGGTTTAGTTCTCTTAGTCCAAACCATAGGAAAGTTAAATTGTTTAGAAATATAATACTTTCTGTAGGATTTAATAGGACAATTAAAGTGAAATATCTTGTCTGTAATAGCAAGACGTAGCTTAGTCATTCCAATATCGGGAATACCAATAGGAATATTGTTTAATGGTTCTTCTAACTTAACACGTGTTAGGTGAACTTTGTTATAGCGATGTTCATACTCATCGCATAAAGCAATGAAATGATTATATAGCCATTCATAATTTTGCTGACTATCACCTGCCCAAATAGTACTAGGATGTTTAGTATAGGTAGGTTTATATAAATTTTTTATTTTGGAACTATATCGATGATGAACAGAGCATAGCATTTGGGCTGACTCTAGTATCATCTTGACAACGTGTTTATCACATTGGTTTTGTGCTGAACGAATAGGACATTCGTCTGTATAAAATATATTCATGATTAACCTTTCTTGTGTAGGGTGAGCAGGAGTCAATAATGCAAACAACAAATCTACTCACCCTAAATTATAATATGGCTTTGTTTATACCCACAACGCTAACTCCGTTGGGACGGGAATGATTTAAACATTTTTCCCGTACTGAAACTAGATTTAAGTAGTTCCTTTTCATGCCTGTACCACATCATAAACTTTGAGAGAGTACACAAAGCCATCGTATATGTGCATTAGTAGGTGGCGACCCTACAGCAACTCTCTCTCCCATTGGGAACTTGTTGGGCGATAGATTGGTTCGCAAATGATGTATCTACCATTAAGTCTATTGAACTAGTATTACCACTAGACACCCAGAAACTTTTATAGAGAGGGGTACTGCTTGGCTAGTATACTCACCAAACATTGATACCCCTCAATGTACTTTGCGTTGCGTTTGAACTTATACTCGGCACGAACCCAAACATACGAAATGGCTTACGCACGAGTACCGACAGTGACCATAGACTTGCCTATCATTTTGATAGCTAATTCAAAACTCATCAAGCTTAGTATGAACGGTTTAAGGAAATACTCAATCGTCATCAAGTATTTCTCTAAACCTTCCTAACACGTGTTAGGTAATTAGGGGTGCAAGAGAAAACTAACTTACACCCCAAGGCTGTTTTATTAACAACTACCCCATTTGAAAGGATAGGATATTTTGGAGTAGTATTTATTATAATAAACTAATCCCTTGTTAAGTCAAATCGACTAAACAGTAATTGTATTGTTATCTTTATCGATAATAGTGACATCACCTAATGCTTCAATCCAAACCTTAGCCCCACAGGATAAAGGTTTATGAGGACTGTAGATAACTCTTGTAGCACCATTACAAACAACATCAGAACCATAATGATTAGCCTTAGATGTTTTAACTGTAATAACATCTTTCAAGTCATCTGGATTCTTTGCATTGTGGCGAATGTGATGTTGATTCACATGAATACGTTTAATCAAATGACTCTCCATTCTTTTTGACAAGTTCAGTAACATCAACGATTGTTTTGTCTGTGTCAGTTTCATACAGAGGACTAGTATGACCATCAATTAAATAAATATCTTGTGCTTCTGCTAAGTTTTTAGCATTAACATAGTATTTTTTTGTCTTGGTTATCTCAACAACAACTTCATACATAGGCATTAGTTTACTCCTTTCATGTCAACTGTACCTACAAACATTAATCGATACTCATCAGTATTTTCTACTTCAATATGATAAATCATCCCTTTAGCTTTGATGTACTTAATCGTATTGTAATTAATGTTTCTATATCCTTTCTTCTGCATATCATATGCAACAAGATAATTATTAGGGTCGGTATATTGTTTACCACCCTTTTGATTTTTCTTTACACCTAGTCGGAATACTCCAGTTCTAAATGTTCCATCTTTCTTGTAGAAACCTACAGAGAAAGTATTTGTTGTCCCTACCATTTCTTTAATGGCTTCGGGTATCGTTAGTTTAGACATTAACATTATGTTTCCTTTCTCCTAACACGTGTTAGGTAATTTATAATAAACCAATCCATTTCTTAAAGGTTAGTAATATCACCAAAACAATCACAAAAAATATTATATCTAAGTCCATAAATTTTTATACGATTTCTCTTTACGAAATTTAAAATTCATGATAGAAGGGGTTACCACCCCCGAGGATATATATACCCTTTTATTATTATTCATAATATCATACCCAAAGGGTAAATCAAATTTATACATTTATTCATCTTTTTTTTCCTTAGTGTTACTATAATAATTAGGAGTTAAAATATGACTAACCCTAATCCTTTCTCTTTTTCTTTCTTTCTCTTGCTTACTTAATACAGCCTTATTTAAATTATAATAATTAAATAAGGTGCTATCTTTCTTTTCTTTGCGACCCATGATTTTAACATCATGTTTCATTACTTACCTCATCTAAATCATCTTCAACCATGACATGAATATCTAGCTTATGTTTATCAAAATCCAAACCATATTCATCTAATAACATTCTCTTTGCTAAATACTCAGCATCAGAGAATATATCTCTACTATTTCCTGCTACTTTTACTTTGTAGCGAATAGTAAAAGATACTTCCAATGGATAGTTTCTTTTTAGTCCCATTAGACACTCCTTTCTTCCATTATTTTTTCAACTAATTGATAAAATATATCATCAATTATATCAACACCTAAGTCATGTTTCTCAACTAAATTAGAAAAGTCATTCATCGACATTCCTTCTAATTCATCTTTGATACTTTCTCTTACTTCTTCATTATGTAAGCAACTCATCTGTTTTCCTTTCTATTATACAGTAATATAAAGTTCTTCTTCGTCTTCCCATTCGTTCTCTTTACCTACATCACCAATGTAATATTTATCACCACTAGCACCGTTATAGATAATGATTTCATGGTCATGATATTTTTTATCTATCTCTTTTAATTCTTCGATTAGTTCTTTAACAGTCATTGTTAACTCCTATAATCTTGAATAGCCCAATCAATAGTATCCCAACTGATACCATCATTAGCATCATGATTATTTAATATGTGCTGTAAGATTTCACGAGCCTCTGTTGATGATAAATTAATATCCATAAGACTTGCTCTCTCTTTAACATCACCAATATTCCAACCAACAACAATGGTATCTTTGTCGATAAAACCAAATGCTATTTGTTTACTTCTTTTACCTTCTTCATAAGCTTTGTTATATATTTTCTTATACAAAGAAGATGCTTCCAGTAATTCTGGATTAGTTTGACCTAGCTTCATTTTCATTCCTTTCTAATAATGTTGCGTATTGATAGTCAACTTCGTCAATTTCTAAGTCGCCACGTATGTTTATACCACCTTGTTCCTGTAGTATCTTTCTAGCTTCATCTTCACTTTCAGCTTCTATTTGATATGTATATGAACAAGGCACTGCAAATTTAAATGTTATCATTGTTCTTTTTCCTTTTGTTTCTTTAACTCAATGAGATTATCTATTACTTTAGATAAATCATTGTATGTACCAATAAGATTATTCACCACGTTATTGATATGTTCTTTTTCATTTCTGTGAAAATGAGGGTGATGTTGCATCCACTCATAAGCAATGATGTCAGATAAATACTTTTCTGTATCTTTCATAACATCTCTTGCTTCTTTTAATGTATCAATCATGATTGACCACCTACTTGAACAAACAATCGACCACCTAAATAATTTAAATTATTACTCATGATGTATTCTTTTGCTCTCTCAGCTACATCGCCACCTGCAGGGATGCAAAAAGGTATTGTAGCTTTACCTAGTAATTCATTCTCTAAAGGAATGATATAAACATAACGTACTACGTCTTCTTCTTTTTTTTCTACTTTTTTAGACATGATTACCTTTCTCCTAACACGTGTTAGGTATAAGGGTGCATCATAAGACACACCCCTGTTAAATCAAATTTATGCTACTTCTAGTAAGTGATTCCACTCATTGCTTGATAAAGCTTTGGTGATAGATGCTTGTCTAGTCATCTGATACTTTGGTGTTCTCGCTTTACCATTAAAGTTATGAGTAGCCCAGTGAGTCATGGTGTTGTATAAAGACCATACAGTATTACCCCACCTCTCTCGCTCTCTATAAAATAAATCAGTTAAAGTTTCTAATCTTTTCTGATTAACTTTATTGGCAGTATGCTTTGAACCTTTGCAGATAGTATTCTTGAAGAATGACTTAGCAAAGTCTAGTCGAGGTAATTCTTTTTCACCCCAAGTAGACATTCTATTAGCTTGTATTAAGTAGTTATCTACTAATCTTCCAATATCATTGACTAATTCTAAGTCTTGTAAGTTTAGAGTATGCTTACCATAATGCTTTACAAATGCTTTACCTTGAAACACTTGTAAGTTTGAGCAGTAGCCACCATAACCACCAAAGACAAAATGAAATGCCATTTTCATATTGTAAGAATTGTAAATATCAAATCTTAAATACTGAAAATCAGTTCCATGTCTTGTAGGTATCTCGACTTTGTATTGGTCATCTTTACATACAATTGTTCTCTTAACTAATGCACCTTTGTCAAACACTTGGTCAATGACTTCAATATTATTGAACTCACGATAAGAATTATCTAATTCTTTATTCACTGTTTGATACAGAGATGCATGAGGAACTAATTTATAGTTCTTTCCCACAATAGCGATTGCTTCCTGTGTATCTTCTCTGAAGACTGCTCTCCCTACTTCTTCAGGTACAGCAGTTCTAGATATTTCTCCCTCTGTTTTAGGTTGAAATGTTTGTATTGGTAGTAAAGTTACAGGGTAGTCAAATTTCCCTGTATCTAGTTTTTCTCTAGCTTCGTTGCTTAACATATATTTACCTTTCTTTGTTAAGAGCCTAACACGTGTTAGGCATTTAATTAAAGTGGGGAGTTGGTAGACCCCCCACATATATACACACAAACTTAAGTTCACAAGAGTACTCTCTTGCTACGTTAATTTGTATTATTATATTACTGAAAAATCCAGTTAAATCAATGGGATATTCCAATAAATTCAACACTTTTGCATACCTGTTGTATCAGATTAACAATAGTGTCTTCCACCACCAACACTATAATAGTATTAAATGGAGGTGAAACTATGAATGGTGTATTTACAAATACTAAAAAGTCTATTGATTTTTTTCTTAACTGTTTTAGCATTTTTACTGCTGAGCAAGACCCTATCCGAAAATATGTTGAAGTCGAGTTCCGACCTAACGACAGGGAGTGGGCTTATGAACAGGTCAAAGCTGATATTGATAGAAAAAAATCTAAAAGTGCCTAGTCTTTTGTCTTAAGAGAATCCATGTATTCTTTATTCATCTTGTCGACAAGACGTTGGTCAATTAAACAAGTAGGATTGTGTTGTTTATGGTATTTAACATTAGTTTTGAGATAAATTTTCTCACCACTACTGTTGATACTATAACAACCACACCTATGATACTTCTGCTCACTTATTTTATTATCACGTATTCTATCTTCCATATCTGATATCATCTTTTATATTCTCCTTTATCCTTCGATAACATATATAATCTAAACTGAATACTCTCAATTAGAGTATCAATTTGTTGTGTAGACAATCTATGCTCATACTTTGCTTTGTATAATTTTTTTGCCTCTTCATTAATACTATTAATTTCTTTACAAAATTCACTTATCTTGTGTAGCATTTTATTTCCTTTCTAACACGTGTTAGTTAATGTGTAATAAACAACACACTTTTTACATCTTTGTTCCAGCAAAGTCCACACGTACCACAACTAGCAGTCTTACCTAATTGTTCGGGACAAGTGATACCATTGTCAGTTAGTTCTTTACTATTGGCAGATAACTTATCTTCTAACATATCGGAGAAACGTACAGAGAATCTATCCCACATTTTATTTCTCAAATCTTTGATAGCCTTACCAATACTTCTTTCTTCTTCCCAACCAATACCAACATTATTGATGTCATGCTGTTTACGATTGTAATGATGATGAGTATAGCCATAGCAAGACAGATTAGGAAAAGTCAGCAATGCCATTTCCCAAAAGTCCACATATTCCACACTAGGAAAGTCACCACCCACATGAAGTCGAACAAGAAAACCCTGTTGATGTTTCTTGTCTAGCTTCATCAGTTCTTTCCATAGCCTTGTCATCAAAGATTTAGAATACTTAAATCTATGAGCAAAAGGCATATTATCGTCATAGCAATTATCCCAATGATAACAACTACTCGGACAATTCTTTCTTACTTCTAAATGTAGTGTGTAAATGGGCTTATCTTTGTGTCTACCTTTGGTCACCCACTTACCAAGTTTTTTATTGGTGCTACGTTTTAACAAATTAAATTTGTAGCTTGTTGCACCAAAAACATTATGTGTATATTTACAACCATTCATAATAGTTCCTTTCATTGTTATTATCCTAACACGTGTTAGGAATTAAGTCATGTTGCTAGTATCTACTGAAAAATGCTTGGCTTCGTTCTATTAAGTCACAAACATCAATCCAATGTCTTGATATAAAATTCCTATCACTTCTTCTCTTTTTTCGCACTTGTAAAGGTATATAACTTCCACAAGTCCATTGAAAATATCTGCGTATTCTATCTGTCAAAGTATTATGAAAATAGTTTACACCTGTATATTCCCAATGTTCTTTGGGATTTTCTAAGCTTTCTTCAAACCATTCTCGTATAACTTCACTTGGTTCATTTTCCAATACTTGCTTACTACGTTCAATATCCTTCTCAATAGTATGATGATACACCATAACTAATTGAACATTTTTTATTCGTTTCATTTCTTGTGGTGTTTTCTTTTCCACATTGATGCGAAACTTATCCATTTCTTCTTCGTGTTTGGATACGTCTTTGGTGAATACCATGTCATGATACACAGTATAATAACGGAACACGTCTTTATGCCACCAAGTCCAAATAAGGTACATAAGCTGTTCCATAAACATATAAAAATATCTAGTCATTAGTCTTCCTTTCTTAATTCTGAATAGTCAATGTCAAAGATAAATACGTTTAAAGGTAAATATCCTGTTTCAAACAGACGACCCTTCAGCTTTAGACCTCTATCCATTCTAGATGTCCATTCTGGTATTTCTCTATCTGCAATAACTGTAGCAATATGCTCTTCATATTCACCATTGTGAAGTATTTTTACTAATGCTACTTGCTCAGCCTTCATTAAGTCTTGTTTGGTAATATCAACAAAATGGGGGCTTACCTTCATACTTACCTTTCTAGTCATCTAATGCCACCTTTGTTATCTCATAACCTCTCCAACGAGGGTTATTACCATGAATTATCTCAAGACTAGACTCAAATTCATCTTGTGCCTCAAATAAGTTCTTTGCACTTATTCTTTCAATAATTCTACCAAATGAATCATAGTTCTCATCATTAGGCTTGTTCTTGTCTTTAATGCTATATCTAGCTTCACATACAAATATCATAATGTTTTCCTTTCTTTGTGTGTGTTGTTATTAATCGTCTAACACGTGTTAGGCAGAAGGTTCAATAGAGGGAATAATAAAAAGGATATCAAAGAGTTATCTAACACGTGTTAGGCTAAGCAGTCATTGTGTTGGAGATTAAAACACTAATCGTGCCTAGCATTATAATATCAAAGGTAGTTTCTTAAGTCCAGTTGGTCACAGGCAATAAAGGGCTATAAATAAGGATTATAGAGTTACGTTCTCTGATATAGGGTAGTTGGGTCTATCTGTGTGTGGGAATATTTTTTGGCACGATGTCGTGGTAGTTCTCGTTCGTTCGTTGTCGTTTGTCCAAAAGTTAACCGTTTGTCCTTGTCGATAGTTCCGAAGGAACGATAGTTCCATATGGAATTTTTTTTAGACAAAAAAAAACCCCCCAGAGAAATCTGGGGGGCTTAAGATTTATTTAGTGATTATCTGAAAGCAGTTTTACTTAAAGGCATTTCAGCAGTTTTTGAAACCAGTGGGGTTTCTTCCGCTTCACTGTTTAGAGTATCAATAGCCTGTTCAACACTGGCTTCTAATTGGCTAAGTTTTTCAAGACCTAACTCCAGTAAAAACCTAGGATTATCAAGCAAATATTGGGCTGACTCTTTAGCCTTTGAAAGTGTAGCAACCTCATTTTTCTTATTATCTCTATTTCTTGATGCTCCCTTATTTTTAGTATCCATAGCCTTTACTGATACAACTTTTTTCTTTGCATCTAAAATTTGAGCAGTTTTTTCATCAATGCTAAATTTAGGATTTTCAAAGAGTGTTAATGATGCATCAATAATTCTTTTGATAGCCATAACAAAAGAAGCAAGGTTCTTTGATTTATCGTAGCCAGTGAAATGATAGAGAGCATTTCTAATTTGCTCTTTAGATAACACCAATTTATTTTGACTAGCCTCAGTAATCATTGAAGCAGTAAGGCGAATTAATTCCACCTTTTGAGATACTGATTTTTTTTCAGCATTTTCAAAAGTTTTAATTAACCCCTTACCTACTGCATGAATTTCAATAAGGGTCTTTTCAGAATAATAATTTTTCTGAAGTTCCAAAGGCAGTTTTAACGCCTTAGCCTTTACCGATTTTTTAGCCACCTTTGAAGCATGGCTTGATGTTGATTTCTTAGCAGTCTTTTTAATAGTTCTTTTAATAGTCATTTTTTAAATCCTTTCAAAGATTTGTTAATTAAGAATTATTATCTACTTTTTTGATGCTAATTCAAATAAATAATAGGGCTAAATAAATGGCTATAAATAAAGGTTATTTACCTAACACGTGTTAGGCAGTGCTTAATTGAAACTATATTAATTACATTTTCTCTCTATATCTCTTAACCCCTAGCAAATAAACTACTTGATAAAATTTTATCTAACACGTGTTAGGCAATTATTTTTTAACTACTTAAATAATATTTATTAAGATTGATTACTATTGTTTACAAATATTTATTACTGCTAGAAAAATAAATAATATCGCTAGGGGTGTGCAGGGGGCTAGGGGGGGTGTATCCTAGTACATATACGTCAACGTACTAAAAATTCAGGATAAGTATTGAAACTACTTTTGGCATGACTTAAGGGTGTCCTTAAGGGTATAGATTACGGATATATTTGAGGGTATTATAGACGTACGTACCGGGCATAGCCCAATTACTATTTTAGTCCTGTCTGCGATTTTGTCAATTATAAAATTTTATTAACAGTAATCTGTTACAAAAATACTAATAGTAATTTTTGTTTGACAGGATATTGACGAACACTATAATTAAATTATAGGATTTAGG